>OLOA01000504.1_pt1 | contig 42388 bp, 35 predicted proteins | sample 1672201 | NCBI WGS metagenome assembly OLOA01 (sample SAMEA3136658, study PRJEB25190) | human gut metagenome
TTAACAGCATCTTCTTCGCTTGTAACTCTGCCGCCCATACAAAGAATATTTGCGTGGTTGTGTCTGCGTGTCATTTCAGCGCAAAATTCATTGCTTACAACAGCCGCACGAATACCCTTAACTTTGTTTGCTGCCATTGAAATACCGATACCTGTACCGCAACAAAGAATACCAAGCTCACATTCGCCGCTTGCTACTGCTTTTGCAACTTTATAGCCGTAAACAGGATAATCAACGCTGTCTGTGCTGTAAGTACCAAAATCTTTATATTCAATACCCTTTTCGTCAAGATATTTTTTAATTGCGCAGATAAGGTTATATCCGCCGTGGTCACATCCGAGTGCTAACATTTCTTTTCCTCCATTTTCTTTTTAAGTTCTCTTTCAGCCTGCGGCAGTCTTAAATACATCGGCATAAGTTCCGCAACCGAAAGCACTTCTCCGTCATTAAATTTTTGTACAGCAATTTCTGCTGTTGATGACGCTCTTTGAAATCTTATACTGATTGGTGCGAGTTCAACATTTGGTAATAATTCTTTCATAGCATTATAGCAAAGTTCCGCACCGTCACCCACAAGTATAATTCTTTCGTCATAGCTCTTAAGTTCTTCTGAAAGCTCGGCAACAGACAAAGCTCTGTCTTTGCAAAGTCTTTCAGGCTTTATGCCGTCACATTTAAAAAGCGCATTATAAACCTGCGAACAGCGAGCGTCCATAACAGAACAGATTATCCCATTTGCAGATTGCAAATTATACGCAAGGCTTTCAAGCGTCGATACCTCTATGCAAGGCAAATCATCGGCAAAAGCAAGTCCTTTAGCCGCTGCAACACCGATTCTTACACCCGTAAACGAACCCGGACCGCAGTTTACCGCAACGGCGCTAATATCTGTTGTCGTTAGGTTTGTGTTTGCAAGCAGACTTTCAACCATAGGCATAAGTGTTCTGCTGTGAGTAAGTTTTGTATTTATAAAGAACTCACCTATTATTTTGTTTTCGTCACAAATTGCGGTTGACGCAGCTGTGGCGCTTGTATCTATTGCAAGAATTTTCATTGCGGATCAACACCTTCAATTTCAAAAATTCTGTCATCATCATTTTCGCCCTTACTGATTCTGATTTTAATACAATCGGCAGGCAAAGCCTCTTCAATATTCTCACTCCACTCAATAATGATTATACCGTTATCAATATAATCAAAAAATCCTGTGGAATACAAATCATCCCATGTATTTACACGGTACATATCAAAATGAAAAATATTATACTTACCCGAATATTCATTGACAAGAGCGAATGTAGGGCTTGAAACATTTTCTCCTGCACCGAGCGCACCGGCAAGTCCTCTTGTAAAGGCAGTCTTGCCCATACCAAGACCGCCAAAAAGAGCGATTACTTCCGTGCCGCACAACTTTTCGGCAATTTTTGCGCCGAGTGCCTCTGTTTCACGGGCATTATGAGTATTTACAGTAATCATCAGAATAAACCGTTAATTTTTCCTTCCTCGGTAACATCAATTTTCTCTGCCGACGGAACTTTCGGAAGACCCGGCATTGTCATAATATCACCTGTATATACAACTACAAATCCTGCACCATTTGAAAGTGTAAGATTCTTTACTGTGATTTCAAAATCCTTTGGAGCACCGAGAAGTGTTGGGTCATCAGAAAGCGAATATTGTGTTTTTGCAATACAAACAGGAAGTTTTTCACCGCCGAGAGCCTGAATCTGCTTCAATGCCTTTTCGGCAGCCTTTGTATAGTTTACTCTTGAAGCGCCGTAAATTGTTTTTGCAATTTTGTCAACCTTTTCTTTGATTGTAAGGTCATCTGAATAAATAGGAGCAAAATCAGACGGCTTTTCGCAAGCCTCTACTACCTTTTTGGCAAGTTCTGTACCGCCTTCTCCGCCCTTAGAGAATACATTTGAGAGAGCAAAGTCTGCGCCTTTAGATTTACAGTAACTCTCGATAAACTCAAGTTCCTCTGCTGAATCTGTACCGAACTGGTTGATAGCAACTACAACGGGAACATTGTACTTTCTCATGTTATCAATGTGAACGCCAAGGTTTTCAATACCATTTTTAAGAGCCTCAAGATTCTCTGCAGAAACCTCTGCCTTAGGCACACCGCCGTTGTACTTTAACGCACGGCAAGTAGCAACAATAACTACGGCAGACGGCTTAAAGCCTGCATATCTGCACTTGATGTCAAAGAATTTCTCTGCACCGAGATCTGAACCGAAGCCTGCCTCTGTAATACAGTAATCGCCAAGTTTTAACGCAAGCTTTGTAGCACGAATGCTGTTACAGCCGTGAGCAATATTGGCAAAAGGACCGCCGTGCATAATAGCAGGGGTACCCTCGAGTGTCTGAACAAGGTTAGGTTTGATAGCGTCTTTAAGAAGAGCTGTCATAGCACCGTCAGCCTTGATGTCCTTTGCAAAAACAGGCTCGCCTGCATATGTATAAGCAATAAGAATATTACCAAGTCTTTTCTTTAAATCAGAAATATCGTCAGCAAGGCAAAGGATAGCCATAACTTCAGATGCAACAGTAATTATAAAGTGGTCCTCACGAGGAATACCGTTCACTCTGCCGCCAAGACCGACAACAATATTTCTCAAAGCTCTGTCGTTCATATCAAGACATCTCTTAATAAGGATCTGGCGAGGATCAATCCCGAGAACATTACCCTGCTGAATATGATTGTCAAGCATTGCACAGCAAAGATTGTTTGCAGAAGTAATAGCGTGCATATCGCCTGTAAAGTGAAGATTAATATCTTCCATAGGAAGTACCTGAGAATAACCGCCGCCTGCAGCGCCGCCCTTAATACCAAATACAGGGCCGAGTGAAGGCTCTCTTAGAGCGATTACAGCCTTTTTACCAATCTTAGCCATAGCCTGACCAAGACCTGCAGAAGTAGTTGTTTTACCCTCACCTGCGGGGGTTGGATTGATAGCTGTAACAAGAACAAGTTTTCCGTCCGGCTCATTTTCCAAACGATTGGCAAGTTCGTCTGAAAGTTTAGCCTTATACTTGCCGTAAAACTCCAGCTCATCCTCTTTAATTCCGATCTGTGCGGCAACCTCTTTAATCGGGAGTAAGGTCGCAGCCTGAGCGATTTCAATATCACTTAACATATTGAAAATACCTCCGTTCAAATATATTTCTTTAATTATAACAAAACTTTCCCCCTCTATTATTCCAATAAGAAAATATATTTTACATATAGAATATAAAATACTCGGGTTTAATTGCTGCAGATTAGGTAATGTTACTTTGATGGATTCAGTTACAACGGATACTGTTGCGTTTAAAATCCGGCTTAGATAGATTTATAGTTGGTCATATTTGAGCGATTAAGGAGGACAAAATAAATTTAAAATCCAATATGGATAGATTTATAGCCTTTTCTAAGTCCATTACTTTTCACTCTCCTCAATATTTAAAATCCAATATGGATAGATTTATAGGCATACAATTTCTTAATTTCAGATATATTGACGCAGATTTAAAATCCAATATGGATAGATTTATAGCTACTCCATTTTTAATAAGTAATTTCATTTGCTCTTATTTAAAATCCAATATGGATAGATTTATAGACGTTTTGATTATCACGATTATATGTCTTGAAATCATTTAAAATCCAATATGGATAGATTTATAGTCCCTGCTGATATGTAAGCCACGCAAAGGGGTCTTTATTTAAAATCCAATATGGATAGATTTATAGCCTTGATGGTCAGTTAAGTATTTTTGATGATATTTAGATTTAAAATCCAATATGGATAGATTTATAGTATCTACAGTAGCCCAGCCGCCGTATTGTGCTATATATATTTAAAATCCAATATGGATAGATTTATAGAGATATTATCGCTCTTATGGGACATACAGATTACAATTTAAAATCCAATATGGATAGATTTATAGTTAGGGATTTGCGCACATCAGACTATCAGTACATCGATTTAAAATCCAATATGGATAGATTTATAGTTTTTATTTTACAAATGTTATAAATCTGAATCGTCATTTAAAATCCAATATGGATAGATTTATAGTAAATGCAGTTTGACAAGTGCAGAGCAGTATTGCAAATTTAAAATCCAATATGGATAGATTTATAGGCGCAAGGAATACCAGACAAATATATAGCACAATAATTTAAAATCCAATATGGATAGATTTATAGATGACTTGAGAGTATATCTCTGCAGCAGCTTTTTAAATTTAAAATCCAATATGGATAGATTTATAGGATATTATCAGCGGTAATCCTGTTTTAAGTTCGTTGCTATTTAAAATCCAATATGGATAGATTTATAGATTATGATGAATTTGGTAGATATGTAAGTTTTTCAAATTTAAAATCCAATATGGATAGATTTATAGAGTTCTTAAAAGATGCAATTTCTCTACCATATGTGCCATTTAAAATCCAATATGGATAGATTTATAGAGCGTGACAGCTTAAATTCAACGATTTCAAGACTTAATTTAAAATCCAATATGGATAGATTTATAGGCTTGTTGCGTCAATGTTCTCCCAGCGAGCCATCATATTTAAAATCCAATATGGATAGATTTATAGGCAGAAATCACCCGACACCATAGCAATGACCTTTTTATTTAAAATCCAATATGGATAGATTTATAGGTAATACTCAATACATGCTTGAGTAGCATTTCCTTATTTAAAATCCAATATGGATAGATTTATAGACATTTTCGATAATTTCATCAGCGGAATAATCTTTATTTAAAATCCAATATGGATAGATTTATAGAAGTGACACACTACGCAATCATCCTTCTTGCCGTCATTTAAAATCCAATATGGATAGATTTATAGAAAATTGCAACTTGGAAAAACTGTATATTAACATCGTCATTTAAAATCCAATATGGATAGATTTATAGTTAAAATCTGACATTGAATCACCTACCAAGTAGAATTTAAAATCCAATATGGATAGATTTATAGTCGAGGGGCGCTTAAAATGTCTGTAGCGTGATTTAAATTTAAAATCCAATATGGATAGATTTATAGAATTACAAGCCTCTTTATTATTAATAAAATAGCCGTATTTAAAATCCAATATGGATAGATTTATAGTGCAGTAAGTCCAAGACCGACAAAAGCAGAAAGCAGATTTAAAATCCAATATGGATAGATTTATAGCAAGAATGTGAGAATGTAATTGGTGTTTTTTTTCTATTTAAAATCCAATATGGATAGATTTATAGAATATTAAAGTTTATAAATACTGATTTTACAGTGTTATTTAAAATCCAATATGGATAGATTTATAGTTGGTTTCCTGTTAATGTGTCAACAAATACTCCATAATTTAAAATCCAATATGGATAGATTTATAGTTTTATTATTTCTTCTTTTCTCGGTCTTGTTAGATTCATTTAAAATCCAATATGGATAGATTTATAGACATCATAAGTATATACCTTAACCGACCTTGTGTAAATTTAAAATCCAATATGGATAGATTTATAGTTTTTGTCAACATATTTACCACCGTCTTGAAAAACTTATTTAAAATCCAATATGGATAGATTTATAGCACAATATGGCATATCATCTTTAATATTAGAAACAAAATTTAAAATCCAATATGGATAGATTTATAGTTCCAACATCATATCCGTTAGCAAGAATTCTGATAGCATTTAAAATCCAATATGGATAGATTTATAGGAGAAGTCAAAGGCTTATTTTGACGAATACTCACATTTAAAATCCAATATGGATAGATTTATAGTATCATACGAAACAGCAATATGTTTAGATGATAATAATTTAAAATCCAATATGGATAGATTTATAGTTTTGAAAATACAGAGGACTTAAATATTCATCTGTAATTTAAAATCCAATATGGATAGATTTATAGGTTCTTGATTATAGTAATAAAAATGGTACTGTATTTATTTAAAATCCAATATGGATAGATTTATAGATTCATCATAATAGCCGTCACCGTTCTGAACTTCAAATTTAAAATCCAATATGGATAGATTTATAGAGAAAAGTTGCAGATATTTCATAACCAAAAATATTAAATTTAAAATCCAATATGGATAGATTTATAGCAAGTGCCTGATCACCTTCACAACCCTTTTGGTCAATATTTAAAATCCAATATGGATAGATTTATAGTTTTGTTCCTGCATAAACATTTCATATGCTTGTGACATTTAAAATCCAATATGGATAGATTTATAGGCAGTTACTTAATTCATTCGAACCTTTAACATTTCTATTTAAAATCCAATATGGATAGATTTATAGAATCAAACTCAGTTTGCCGAAAAACTCGATTTACAGATTTAAAATCCAATATGGATAGATTTATAGTTGTCAGAAATCTTCTGTGTAAAGAATTCAATATCATTTAAAATCCAATATGGATAGATTTATAGCCTCAGAAAGTTAAACCGCAATACACCATTCCGACAAATTTAAAATCCAATATGGATAGATTTATAGCCCATTTTCTGAATGCGAACTTGTTATTCCATACTGATTTAAAATCCAATATGGATAGATTTATAGACTTTAGTATCTCTATCATACAAGACCGTTATATGATTTAAAATCCAATATGGATAGATTTATAGATTAAATCGCCACAAACAAACGTTCCAGAAAATTAATTTAAAATCCAATATGGATAGATTTATAGAAAAAATTTAACAAGTGTGAAAATCAACAAAAAAATATTTAAAATCCAATATGGATAGATTTATAGCTTTTTGAAAATGAATATGCAAAAAAATACTTACAAATTTAAAATCCAATATGGATAGATTTATAGTTAAACTCAAAAACTTCGTCTAATATAAAGTGTATATTTAAAATCCAATATGGATAGATTTATAGCTTTGTTATGTTTAATTACTTTTCTTTCCAAATTTTATTTAAAATCCAATATGGATAGATTTATAGATGCAAGTTGTTTTTTCTGCACTCGGAGCATTTCTATTTAAAATCCAATATGGATAGATTTATAGCCAGCTTGACGGATATACAACAGTGCCATACTGGATTTAAAATCCAATATGGATAGATTTATAGTATAACGACTTTCCGCTTTTGTCAGTTGAAAAAGGATTTAAAATCCAATATGGATAGATTTATAGTTGCTGTTTTTTGATATTCTAAATTTATAAAAGAAATTTAAAATCCAATATGGATAGATTTATAGACCATTTTCAGAGTGTGAACTTGTTATCCCATATTGATTTAAAATCCAATATGGATAGATTTATAGACAGAAGAGGGATTTTTTGTCGGTGATTATGTTAGATTTAAAATCCAATATGGATAGATTTATAGTCCGTTTTGCAAAATTCTTTTTATTTCATTTTTTTATTTAAAATCCAATATGGATAGATTTATAGCGTTCGTTGAGGAGCAGATAAAGTCAGCGTTCACATATTTAAAATCCAATATGGATAGATTTATAGTGATACAACAGCAATTTTGAACGATTTTTCAGCAAAATTTAAAATCCAATATGGATAGATTTATAGTTGTTTGCTTTGCTTTTGTTTAAAACCATTATGCATTTAAAATCCAATATGGATAGATTTATAGGATTTAATTCAATTCCTTTTACATAATTGTTTGTGTATTTAAAATCCAATATGGATAGATTTATAGAGTTTTGAGCGTATCGAAAAAATGAAATTGCAACGATTTAAAATCCAATATGGATAGATTTATAGTTTTACATAATCATCACCAAACAAGAAATTAACAACATTTAAAATCCAATATGGATAGATTTATAGGTTTACGGCACTGACACAAATGTTGAAACAAAGGTTTATTTAAAATCCAATATGGATAGATTTATAGTATTTTATAAATCTGAATACTTGCGATAACAAAATATTTAAAATCCAATATGGATAGATTTATAGTAAACATCTGTTCAAATAGTTGATGTCAATGCTTTTATTTAAAATCCAATATGGATAGATTTATAGGATATTGAAAAAAGTTATTCAAAGTTTAAAACGCTATTTAAAATCCAATATGGATAGATTTATAGTTGTTCAGCTTGACGGTTACACTACTGTCCCATATATTTAAAATCCAATATGGATAGATTTATAGTTTTTTAAAAATCAAGTTACAATTTTGTAACCAAAATTTAAAATCCAATATGGATAGATTTATAGTTTTTTCGGCACTTGAGCAATTAAACAAAATCTGATTTAAAATCCAATATGGATAGATTTATAGCCGTGGGATAAAATGATAAGTAATCATCGGCATTTTTCTGTGCTGTTTTGTCGATATACCAAATATTTATCAAATACTACTGCCATTTCAATATATCAAAAGCAACTATACCGATGATTACTTGATTTTTAGGTTCTGTCAACCTGCCGGGGGTTTGTGCTATGTCAGGTCGACAATAAAAGCGTTACAAAAAATTTGATGTTTTATCATCCGTTTTTCCAAGAAAATCTTTATTCATCCACCGTTCTTCACGGGTATGAAACATTATTACCGAATCCTTGTCTTTTCTGATATAAACATCAAGTTCTTTTTGCAAAGCAAGTGAGTTTGCTTTACTTAAGTTTCCTTCAAAAACAGAGTTTTGAATATGTACAAGATATTTTTTGCAAATCTTAAATACCTTTGGAAGTATTTTTCTGCCTTTTTCATCACATATTATATCATATACAAGAATTACATACAATATTTACCACCACATTTCAAAGCCTTTATATTCTTTTTCTCCTATAATGTGCTTTATCAGTTTATAAAGTTCAAGTCTGATTAAGAATTGATAAGATACATTTTTATTAAGTTCTTTGTGAAAAATAGTTGTCTTTAATTTTTCGTCAAATTCAGATGTAATTATTCGTGACGCCCTTTCGGTAAGCTGCAAACCGTTAAGTCCTTCTACAAAACTGCTTTCTGTTATTTGTTTTCGATTAAGCAAAGAAAAGATCAGACGATCCGCAATCAGCGGTTTGAAAATTTCCGAAACATCAAGTGCAAGAGAATATCGCCTTGTACCCGGCTGATGAAGATAGCTTATTGTAGGATTAAGTTGGGTTTTATAAATTTCCGCCAGAGTTTTTGTATATACAAGAGAATTGACATATGAAATAAGGCTGTTAATCATATTGTCGGCAGGATGATAAACTCTTTTATCAAATTCAATATTCTGATCAATAATTACATTCCACGCTTTGTAATATTCCTGTCGAATATTACCTTCAATTCCCATCAACTCTTCTATGGTTTCTACATCTGCAAGTTTCCTCCTCAAATTTTCTATAGCGACCATTTGCTCTAACACATTCTTGCCTCTGCCGTTGTAGTATCTTAAGTTTCTGTAAATATTATAAGACGCAGCAACTATAAATTCTCTTGCTATTGATAATCTGTTTGAATAGTCGCCGTAAGCAAGCACTTGCTTAACCAAAAGCTGACCTGCAAGTTTTGTTTCTTTTGGGCAAAAACTTCCTATGTAAAATTGATAGTAATTGAAGAAATGTACAAGTATTCCGTATTTTGAAAATAAGTTCAGCAATTTAGATGTAACCGTTATTTCATTCATAATATAAATTTCTTTAATATTTTCTATCGGAAGATCTTTTACATTTCCGTCGATTGCAGTAAATCTTAATGTGTTGTCTTTTTGAGTTAAATTGCCTGACGAATATATGTAATAACTTTCCTGCATTTTATCACCTCAAATACAGCACAAATCATAGTAAGCACATGATTTGCAAATTCTTTTACTTTTAAATTTTGGCGGCAAAGCAGCCGATATAATTTTTACTATATCAGCTGCCGCACTTTCAAGCTCTCTTTCATCTTCTTCGCTAAGTTCAACATTAAGACTTTGCTTTAGCAAAGGATAATCAATTCTGCCTTTTATTCCCTCTACCCCACGCTTTTTCAGATAATAAAGATAGTATTTAAGTTGAGCAATACCCGCTTCCTCTATCTTTCTGCTTTTCTTTACCTCATGTAAAAGTTTATGCTCGGTAATAAAATCAATATTGATTGTGTTGTCGATCATAATATGTTTTTTCTTTTGCTTATAAGTGGTTTCATCTATAAGTTTTCCGATTTTGACATTTTCGTTTTCACTTTCCATTGCCAAACCGTTTGAAAAATACCACAGCTTTCTTTTACAAACATAGTAATAATAAATATGCATACCCGAAATATTATTTTCGTCCATAATCATACCTCATATAAAATTATCAGGTTCTCCGTTATCATCAGATTTATCTTGCTTTTTGGTTTTCTTTTCCTTATCAAATCTGATGCCGCATTCGGAATCATAACTGCTGTTAATAACAGGTAATTCAGTATATGGCATTTTTAATTTTTTTATTTCGTAATCGTCAATTCTGAATTTAGGTACGGAAACCGTGAATCCAAGTATTTCTTCGTTTGCCTTAAGTTTATCATCTCTTGAATAAGTATCTGATTTTAAAACTTCCAAAGCTTTTTCTATGGCACTTTCATTTTGATTATAAACATCAATCGGCACAGCGTCACTTCTGTCAATACTTCTTATTCCATCTTTTTTAAGAGAGAGATAATCGACATTTTCTTTATAATATTTATAAATTTTACGATATTCTTGAAAATATTTTGATTTTTCGATTTTTTCAACCGAAAGGTACTCATCTATAAGTTCTTGTTTAAGAACTTCAGAGATAATTCCGTCAACGCTTAAAATCGCCTGTTTTGACAACGAATGAATAGCATCGTCAACAAAACGATGTGCATTACCTTGAATTTCAGTAAATACAAAACAATTGTAAGATGAAAAGTCTTTATTACCCTTTCTGTTTACTCTGCCAAAGCGTTGAAACAGGGAAAATAAATCCGATAACTCGGTAATAAGAATATCAAAATCAATGTCAAGACTTGCTTCGACTACGGATGTTGAAATCCATATTTCAGGTATATTCATACTTTCGTTAGTTTTTTCAGAGGCTGCCAAAATCGCATTTTCTTTAGTTTTTCTGTCATTTTTTGTAAAATTGGAATGAAACAGATTTACACTTGCGTTAATATCCGAATTTTTTATTTCGGTGTACATCTTATTTGCAATATCAATTGAATTGCAAACGACAAGATATTTTTTTACTTTATCGCATATTGTATCATCAAATATTTTTATAATATCGTCAGACTGCAAGTTTTTTTCATATACTTTTACATTATGCCTTAGCTTACCTTTATCAGAAAAATCGGATGTTTTTACATCTGTTCCGAGTATTTTTTCAATCTCGTTTCTTACAAACGGAGGCAAAGTTGCGGTAATTACAGCCACTTTACCACCCAAAGTATGAATCATCTCAATTGCATAAATAATTGCAGCCAAAACATCAGGTGAATACATCTGTATCTCATCAATAATAAACTTTGAATATGACGCTACCGCAAGTTTGTATTCATAACCTGCATATTTCAATGCAAAGTCAAATATCTGATCAGGCGTACAAATTGTAATCGGAAGTGCAAGCTGTTTACTGCATTGTGCATACGCAAAATCATAATTTTTTCCGCTAATTATTGAATCTTCCAAATAATAGGATTTCATATCGGAGTGAACAAGTGCCACTCTTTCCTTGTAATCTTCTTGCGAATTATCTCCGCAAAGCTTTTTAATTCTTTCGTACATCGCATTGATAGCTGTTTTTAACGGCAAAACGAAAAAGCATTTATTGTCCCCGCACCAAAGCAATCCCGCCTCGGTTTTGCCCATACCTGTAGGTGCTGTTACAATTAAATTGCTGTCGGTATTTTTAATGCAAAATTCTTGCAATTCATTGTAATGTATATTTCGGGTATTTTTCCAATTGTTTAAAGAAGCAGTCAAAAAATCGTTGACCTTTTCGCAGTCAAGACCTGCACTTGCACTGTAATCACATTTATGTAAAAGACCTTTTAATAAAACAGCGTATTGTTTTTCTTCATCAGAAAGTTCGGTTTCAAATAAAGCTTTGATTTTCTTAATATTTCTCTTCATTTTATTGTAAGAGTTTGTATCAAAGCCAAATTCAGCAAGGAATTTTTCTATAAGCTCACGGTTTTCTTTAAACACTGTAACAGGAGATTCTTTGTTATAGTGATGATAAAGCACAGCAAAATATACGCTTATAGGTTTTATACATTCTGATTTATCAATAAAAAAAGTCGAAAGTATACTGTGTGGAATTTCTTGTTCAGGTTGAAAATTTCCGCCTTTAGTAATTCTTTTTTGAAATTGAGAATTTGCCTTACCGTTATCATGTTTTAAACACGAAACAAGTAAATCAGCGTATAAATCATCAGATTTTATATAGCCGAGCTTATAGAGCAGTTTTGCCTGCTCTATAAGCTCATTTGAATGTTGTCCGATTGTTTTGTCGGGTTTTGCAAGTTTATCTTCTATATTCATTATAAATACCTCAAGCTAAAAGCACTGTATATATTCCGTTCTCTGATTTATCAAGCATTATACCTTTACATCCGCTGTCAAGGTAATTAATCTGACAGAAAATAACAGGCACACGATTAAACACTCGTTTTCTCATACCGCCCTTTATTTGCTCAACCACATAATCCTTTGGCATAAAATATTTTGTGCCTCCTGCGTATCCACCGTCTGTTTTTGAAATTATATCCATATCGGATTGATTTTCCTCATAATACTCAACAGGCATATAAACATCGAAATCATTTTTTTCGTAATCAACATCTTCATCAACCTCAGTAAGCTCTGTTTGAGCACACTCGAGCACTTCTACAAAGTCCTCTCCTCTGCCGATTGCAGTAAGATTTCCGATATTATCCATAATATCATTCATAGTATTTTCATCTGCAACTATATGAATGATAAGTTCAATATCGCAGAGAAGTTCATAATACTTAGGGCCTTTTGCAAGCGTTCTGAAATGGGAATACGGAATAGTATACTTTACCTTTTCGTACTCATCATACGCAGCCTTTATATGCTTAATACGCTTATCAAATTCTTTTACTTCTTCGCCAGAAATATTTTCATCGGCTTTCATTTCTTTGAGCCGAGTTTTCATTTTATTAATGATTTTTTTATGCTTGTCGATTCTGCGTTTTGTACGCTTTAAAAAGCGGTATTCTTCAAGCAATTTTTCATTAATTACATTAATTGTAATGCCTTTTTCAAAGCTGTTTCCTTGAGCCTTTTGTGCAGTAGCCACAACCTGATATGCACTTGAAAGCATCTCGGGATTTTTCATTTTTACAAGCAAATTTCTGTCATCATTAAGACTGTTAAGAAAACAATCGTCCTTATACATTTTTGTTTTTAGAGAACCGTACTTTCCCTGTACGCTTACTTGCATAGGATGATAAGATGTATAACCGCAAGCCTTATGAAGTGCTCCGATAACAGTTGAATACGGCGGTAAAGGAAATGTCATACGGTTTTGTACAGTTTCTTCTTTTTTGTAATTTGCACTGTTTTGTTTTATATGAAGTCTAATTGCTTTCATATTAATTCCGCCTTACTCCGAAAAATACTCTTTAACCTGACCTCTGAGATTTTCAAAAAATTCTGTCATACTTACAGGATTAAGTTCTCTTACAATTTCGTCCTCGTTTGAAAGCTCGCCGTTACGCATAAGTGCACAACTGTAACCTTGAGCAAGTTTTTCCTTAATCGGCTCTATAATAAGTCTTTTGCCTGAAACAGAAACAGCATTTTCAAAAATATGTGTTTTTCTCGGTGAAAGACCGCCTACCACAAAAATCGGCTCTGCGTTATCAAGATTTCCCTTAACGACAAGTGAAAGATTTTCTACTGCGTCAATAAGAGCAATTACTCTTTCACACTTTTCGGCGTTATCTGCCTCTGCACCAAAGTTTTCGTCCTTGCCGATTTTTTCGAGGTCAATTGTAAGACTGTAAATTTTAGATGATTTGTCATATTCATATTGATAAGGCATAAGACCGCAATCCTTTGCATTGTTTTGAACATTTAAACCGTGTGCCATAGCATAATTGGTTGCAAGGTAAAGGTTATTGTGAAAACGGGCATCATTAATAAACGGCTCTGTAGCAACAGCGTCTGTAAGATAGAAAGAACTGTTACGGATGTATGTAACATCTTTTGTTGACATATATCCACCCTCAAGCGCACGGCAGGTTGCGGCATTTACATCTTCATTAACAAGTTTCTGCATTGCTCCGTCGATTGATGTCTGTAAATCATCATAAAAACCCGACTGAACACAGATAGCGTTTTTAAGGCTCTCACGACTTCTTGTAGCGTACTCTTTTCCGCCTCTGAATACCTTTTGTACACTTGAAATATTACCGAGGCTTTCGCCGTAGTTGCTTGTCATATTTGCGATTACAGTTAATGTTAATGCTTTATTTTTCATAATAAAATCTCCTTTTTATTAGTTATTTTTTGAGCTTACTTCAATTAATGCGCTTGCAAAAGCAAATGCAAGATCTTTATTTTCTTCCGCATTTTCAAGAAATGTATAGAAAAATGAAAATTCCATTCCGACATAAGCAGACAAACTAAGTATAATCTCTTTTGTTCTGTCATAATCATGTGCGCAAAGAGCACTGATTATTTTTTGCTTATATGAATTAATTTTATTACTGCTTTTCATTTCAATTAGTTTTTTGGAAGTTAAAAATCCACAACTTTTTGCTGACTTAATTTCGTCCATAATTTCATTTCCTTTCCACGATACATTTATATCAACTAATAAGCCTATCTTGTACATTATATTTTTTTGAGTTTTACGAATTTCACTTATAGCTTTGCTATTCTTTTTCTCGCTTTCCTCAAAATAAAACAATTTAAACATTTTAAGAATAACATCATCAAGTAAAATATTATTCATACAACGCATATAAACTTCTTTTTCAAGATTAAACCAATAATCATCATTGATTTTTTTGACAAAGTTTAATGATTTCCCCGATAATTCTCTTAACTTTTTTAATCTTTCAAGTCGTACAAAGAATGTTTCGTAATAAGCCTTATCCTGTGATTTTGATATAATTTCAACATCATAGCTTATATAATCCTTTGAGTTTTGCAAAACAAGCATTAGTTTGTTTTTGTCGTCTTTATTTTCTGTACTGCTAAGTTGATTTGAAAAAGCATAGTTTGTTTGAGTTAAAGACTTAACAGAAAAATTGTTATTCACAAAATAAGTTTCTCTCATATCAGAATTTGAAAAAGCAAACGGTATAAAATCAAATTCTAAAATATCATTGCTCTCAAAACTTTCCTTTGAAAAACAAAAGCCGAGATTACTTGTTTTTCTGTCTTTGTCAACATTGTAGCCTCTAAGTCTGCAAGTGCTGTTATCTTCGGTAAAAATAAGTCGTTCATTGCAGTAATTCTTATAAAGGTTATTGCCGTTTTTAAAGATATTTTTTATAATTTCCGCCCTGTTTTCTTCAATGGTTGAGATAAAAACATCTTTATTTGTTCCGTCGAATTTTGTTTTGCCAAGCAACCCTTTAAGAACTGTTTTGCTCTTAACAAGGTCGTTTACCAATTTAATTTGTTCTTCACTGAATTCTTGACTTTCGAGAATGTTTAAAATATTTTTGTGAGTCATATATTTTTCAAAATAGTTCTCTGCAAACTCAAGATATTTTTCTTCTGTTATATCTTCACTTTTGTAAATAATACCGTCAAAGCCGTGGATATAATTATCGGGCTTTTCTTCAACATCATAGAGGACTTTGTAAACAATTCCAAAGTAATCAAAATATTTACATAAACCGACAACGGCTGCTGCAAACCTCCAATCGGTAGGCTGCAGCAAAGTGTCATAATCAAAGTAATCAATCTTTGTTTTCATTAATTCGGTTCACCTCCCTCCGATAAAAGCTCGGCAAAGCCAAATCCTGCGGATTTTCGTGAACCTATACCGCTTTTCAGCAGATAATTAATAACCGATTTATCGGCATTAATACTAAAACTGCCTAAACTGCATTCAATGTAGTTTTTGTAGTGATAAACCACTGTTTTTTTTGCGTTTAACGGTTTAATTTCAAAGTTTGAAATTAACTTCTCGTCAAAACCGCTTTCAACAAGCTGCTCTTTAATTACCTGTTTTGCAATCTCCGTAAAATCCGGATTAGCAACCGAAATATACTTATCCGAATTATTCTCGGCTTTATGTAATCTGATACACAAAGGGCTAAGCATTTTCACAACAGCGGATGATGAAGTAACATTTTTTTCCGGCATAAGATTAACACTGACAAGTTTCATTTCGTTGCCGAGCGGAGCGGGAATCGGCTTGTCCTTTTGCTTTATAAAAGCAGACATAAAAATACATCCCGTATTATAGTCAGCTGTTGAAAAAGTAATGTTTAGTTGATTTTTCCCGAGTTGAATTTCCGTTTTAGAAAACTTCGGCATAGGCAGATTCACCGCAAAAGTAAAATTTCTGCGTTCCGGTGTAAAATAATATTTTTCATAATATTTTCCCTCGGCAATATCTGACAGTGACCGTTTAAAAAACGAAAGCATAATTCGTCGATAATCAATCGGCAGCTTATTGTTTTGCAAATAAAATCGCAATAAGATTTTCATATTTACCTCCATTTATTATTTTAATAGTAATAGATTTTGTTATTAGAGTTATGATATTTCACAACTCTAATAACAGTATAGCGTTCACAATTTTGTTTGTCAATACCTAATATATATTTTCAAAGAAAAATTTTTATAAATAAGCTTATAAATACATTTATTTTTATAAATTTAGTACATTTGATATTTACAATTAATTATGATATAATTTAATAAATCTTTCCAAAATGGATTTTAAATAATATTTATTTACACCACCTTTTTAATCTATCCAAATTGGATTTTGTCTTTACCATACTCTTTTGTCAAGATGAACCCGTGGTATTTCTCGTTTTTTCCTCAAAAATCCGAACTTCACTTTGGCAATTTAGGTTTGTCTTTACCATATTATAACATTTTCACTGTACCATAATCCGTACTTTGAATTTAATTTATAAAAAAGATAAAAGATAAAAGGCTCTCGATAAAAATTCGAGGGCCTTTGATTTTTAAAATCATATTTCGTTATATGTGTTGGAGTAATGATTATAAATTATGATTTACCGAAATATTTTGCAAGACAATTATAAATGTTTGGTCAAACTTTTATAATTATGACGGTAGGGTAAACAAAATTTATCTCCATTTTTAAATATTTAAATCATTCTATGCTTTTTCCATCTGCCTGACAAATACCTTACAAGATATGCTGCAGCACGAGCATACCAATCAACAAACATACCGATCCATACACCTAAAACGCCCATATCAAGAACCATAACAAGTATATAACTGCAAACTATTCTGAATATCCACATTGAAATCATACTTACACCGAGTGAAAAGTTTACATCTGTACGCTTACACAATTTGAGATATATTTCTTTGTATATTCTAACATAATAAATGCATTTATTCAGATGTATTTTTAGTATATTATTACTATTAAAAATTAGCCGCTTGTATATATAATACTATTTGAGATATTATATCATAAATTTTTTATAAATGTGGTTTTAAATCAAAGTTAATATTCACTAACTTCAATATTTGGCATTTTCTGCTATTTTTCTGTGTTACCAACATTTTATAATTGATTATCAAAGATATAGTAAGTTATCCTTCGGTAAAAATAATAAGTAAGTAATCTGTATATATATCTTGATGTATATTAAAATTATAATCATCGTTAAACTTATAGTTTAATATAAAACAGTTAAAATTTTCTTAAAAATTTTATAATCTGAAATTAACGCTTGACAAATATTATCTGTAATGATATAATACTATATGTTACATAGATAAGCGGATGTAGTTTAGTGGTAGAACTTCAGCCTTCCAAGCTGATCGTGTGGGTTCGATTCCCATCATCCGCTCCACAAAAGGTGCTGTAAAGAAACAGCATATTAAAAAGCCGAGATTCACGAAAAAGTGAGTCTCGGTGATTTTTTTGCTTGCATTGCTGAATGTTGTATCCGGTCAATAATTGGTCGTTACCCTTATTTGCATTGGCAGTTATCTTTGTTCCGTCTATGTAGATATGCGACATATCCTGCTTTCCTTAACAGCAAGGTGTTTATTTAGATCAATATGATGAAAAACCTCGTTAAATGTATATACCGGATCAGAAATTTCTATTATTTTTCCAATTTCCGGTTATAATTTTAATTGATACGGTGTATAATGCACCTTGTTGATGTGGTTTTTCATTGATAGTAAATTATATCACAAAAACGACTGCATTCCTACCTTTCGGTTAGAATGCAGTCATTTTTTATTTGGGCTGTTTTTTTACAGCTCCTTTTCTTAACGGTCGCCTTCAAGTCCCGTTATTAATTTACTTGTAAAACAAAAAACAGATTAACAAAAAGCTAATCTGTTTTTATGGTGCGAGTGACGGAGTGAAAAAAATAAGTACACTTTCTGCCTCGTTTGATACGGCTTGTTAAATTTATAAATATCATCAACGCTCTCCCTAAAAACAGTCCACCGGACTGTTTTCTTAACGGTCGCCTTCAAGTCCCGTTATTAATTTGCTTGTAAAACAAAAAAACAGATTAACAAAAAGCTAATCTGTTTTATGGTGCGAGTGACGGGACTTGAACCCGTACGTCGTGAAACACACGCCCCTCAAACGTGCCTGTCTGCCTATTCCAGCACACTCGCAAATATTGTCTGTCGACAACGATAAATATTATATCACTGCTTACTTACTTTGTCAACAGATTTTTAAAAAAACTTTTAATTTTTAACAATTTTATTTTTTACAAAACGCACCTCATATTGACATTAATTTTAGAGTGTGATATTATCAGTTTGAAAATTTTTATAATAAATCAGGAGTATTATTATGAAAAAAGCAATTTTATTTGATTTAGACGGAACATTGTGGCACACAAGCGATGTAATTCTTCCTATATGGAACGAAGTTCTTAAAAAGCATCCAGAAACTCAAAAGCAAATAACGCTTGAAGAAATGAACAGCTATATGGGCAAAACTATTGAGCAGATTGCAAACATTATGTTGCCGGAGCTTAGTGAAGAAAACGGCGTAAACATTATAAAAGAATGTTGTGCCGTAGAAGTTCCGTATCTTGAAAAGTCAGGCGGTCATTTGTACGATAACCTCGAAGATGTGCTTAGCAAACTTTCCGAAAAATATTTTCTCGGTATAATCAGTAACTGTCAGTGCGGTTATATTGAAGCATTTTTGAAAGCTCACAAACTCGAAAAATATTTTTCTGATTTTGAAATGTCAGGCAAAACCCAACTCACAAAAGGCGAAAATATCAGCCTTGTTATTAGCAGAAATAACATTGATTGTGCTTTCTATGTTGGCGACACTATCGGTGATCAAACAGCGTCAAAAGACGCAAAGGTGCCGTTTGTATTTGCCGAATACGGTTTTGGCAATACAGAAAATCCCGACTACACCATTCACAGTTTTTCCGAACTTTTAGAAATCAGCGATAAAGTATTTGCAGATTCCGAAAAATAAAATTAATTATCTTTTACAGAATTATTTTCTGTATTATCTTCGGTTTCGTTTTCTTTGACTTTGTAATAAATAATTGTCGGCTTGTGGGACTTACCGTTCTTTTTATTATGGTTTATATACACTATTACAAACACTACAGCAACAAGTGCAATTATGATTACAGCGGTTACAATTAATATAAATTCACGCATAAAAACATCCTCACATTTTTATTGATTAATTCAATTATAAATGTGAGGATGTAAATTTTTTAATGAATTATGTAGACGAAAAATTATTTTGTAAGAAAATAATTCATCATAGTAAAGCCTTTTTCAATATAGTTGCCTGTTTCTCTTGCTTCTTTTTCGCAGAATACTTTTACACCGCTGTTAATCTCATTTTTACTGTCATAAATAAGATACGGAACAGGAGTAGAAGTATGTGTACGGATAGAAAGCGGAGTTGGATGGTCAGGACATACCAAAACAGCAAAATCATCGTAACCCTTTAAAAATTCAACTACAGGACCGAGAATATGCTCGTCTATCATTTCAATAGCTTTTACCTTATTTTCAATTTCACCACGGTGACCGCACTCGTCAGGAGCTTCAACATGTATATAAACGAGATCGGCGCCGTTTTTAAATTCTTCAATAGCAGCCTTGCATTTACCGTCAAAGTTTGTATCAAGGTAACCTGTAGCGCCGTCAACATCAACACTGTTCATTCCTGCACAGATTGCAATACCTTTTAAGAGGTCAACGGCAGAAATCATACTGCCCTTTATACCGAATTTTTCACTGAAATTATCAAGTAAAGGCTTAGTACCCTCGCCCCAAAGCCAAATTGAGTTTGCAGGGCGCTTGCCTCTTGCTATTCTCGCCTGATTTACAGGGTGATCCTTTAAAAGGTCATAGCTCTTCTTCATAAGGTCATAAAGCTCGTCAACAGCCTCACCCTTTGGAATGTAGTCTGTAATTACCTTGCCTGTAATATCGTGCGGAGGTGTAAGCACACCGGGATGCGGATTACCGTTGCTCCAAACAAGGCAATGACGATAAGATACGCCCGGATAGAAACGGAATACATCATTTCCGAGTTTTTCCTGAATATACTCAATGAGAATCTTAGCTTCTTCCGAAGAAATATCATCGGCGCAATAATCAAGAATTGTTTTATTTTCGTAATCTTCATCATCTGAAAGAGTAACAAGATTACATCTTAAAGTTACATCTGTATCCTTTAAATCAATACCGATGCTTGCAGCCTCAAGCGGAGAACGACCGCTGTAATATACGGCAGGTTCATAACCGAGTACGGAAAGGTTTGCTACATCGCTGCCGGGTTTTAAACCCTCTGCTACAGTCTTAACAATACCGACCTCAGCCTTTGCGGCAAGGCTGTCCATACAAGGCTTGTTTGCCTTTTCCATCGGTGTAGAATTTCCGAGTGCCTCGTTTGGCTCATCGGCCATACCGTCACAAAGCATTACCAAATATTTCACTTTTATCTACCTCTTTAATGATTATTTTTGCAATGTGCCAAGACTTGCACATTTGAGATATGCGTTAATAAATCCGTCAATGTCACCGTCCATAACAGCCTGAATATTACCGGTTTCGTATGAAGTGCGGTGATCCTTAACCATTGTGTATGGCATAAACACATAGCTGCGGATCTGACTGCCCCATGTGATTTCTTTTTGAACACCTTTAATGTCTTCAATTTTATCAAGGTGTTCTCTCTCTTTAATTTCCATAAGTTTTGAAATAAGCATTTTCATAGCCACATCACGGTTTTGATACTGGCTTCTTTCAACCTGACTTGCTACAACAATACCTGTCGGAATATGAGTAAGACGAACGGCAGATGAAGTCTTGTTGACTTTCTGTCCGCCTGCGCCGCTCGCACGGTAAACATCCATTTTGATGTCTTCGGGAGCAATATTTACTTCAATGTTATCGTCCATTTCAGGCATAACCTCAAGAGAGGCAAAACTTGTGTGTCTTCTGCCCTGTGAATCAAAAGGAGATACTCTTACAAGGCGATGAACGCCTGCCTCGCTCTTTAAGTAACCGTAAGCGTTTTCACCCTCAACAAGAAGAACGGCACTTTTAAGACCCGCCTCGTCACCGTCAAGGTAGTCAACTTCTTTTACTTTAAATCCGTGAGCATCTGCCCAACGGTTGTACATTCTGTAAAGCATTTCCGCCCAGTCCTGAGCCTCTGTACCGCCCGAACCTGCGTGGAAAGTAAGAATTGCATTGTTCTTATCATATTCGCCTGTCAGAAGAGTTTGAAGTCTTTGCTTTTCAAGACTTTCTTTAACTCCCTCTGCCTCGCTTTCAGCCTCTTCAAGAAGTGAAAGATCCTCTTCCTCATTTGCAAGTTCAATCAAAGCGCAGGTATCTTCATACTTAGCCACCAAAGCCTCGTAAGCCTCAACCTTACCTTTTAGTGTGCCTGTACGCTGTAAAACTTTTTGAGATTTTTCTACATCGTCCCAAAACCCCGGTTCGGTAGCTTTAAGCTCAAGCTGCTGAATTTCCGAAAGCATACCTTTCATACCGAGAGCGTCTGACAAATCGTCAATTTCAGGTTTAAGTGCCTGAACCTTTAACAATAATTCCTCAAATTGTACCATAAAATATACCATTCCTGTCTTAATTTGATATATAGCTCTAAAAATCAGATTACTATTTTACATACAATTTTATTATAGCAAATTAGCCGATAAATGTAAACTGTTTTTTATAATAAGGAATTTGCGTAAATAATTTATTCCCGCTTTCCCGCCGCATATTCTCCCGTATTAACATCAGTGTCTTTAAAATGTGCTATATAATTTTCAGGCATAAAACCTGCCGATAATTTATAATAAGAAAAACATTCGGTTTTGCCAAGATGTTTTTCCATTATTTCATTCATTACCGACTGCTGCGGCATTTCACATTTTTCTTCAAAAAGCAAATGCACAAAAACATCATACCGGGTTGCGGCGCTTTTTCATTGAGATTTTATTGAAAAATCTTTTCTTCATTATCCGGCATTATATTTCTCCTATCTTATAATTATGTTTTATCTGTAATTTTTCCGTCCTGCGATACAACAAGTTTGCCGTTTTTGATTGCGTTATCGACAGCAAAACCGACCGTTGTATCAATAAGCGTGCCTGTTCTTGTAAAACCGAACTTTTTGGCACTTTCTTTAATAAGGTCAGATTTTTGCATACCGCCTTGTTCGCTCAAAACTTGAATGACTGCATTTAATATTTCTTTTGAGGAAATATCGTCAATATTGCGCCTATTCTCGTTTTGCTCCGACACACGATAAACATTGTATTCATCAGGTTTTTGTTCGGGCTGCCATACGAATATCACCCCGTTGTCAGAGGTTTCGGAGTGCATTATTCTGCCGAGAATACCGTCAAGTATTGCCTCTGCCCTGTTACCCGAGCGAGAAATGCCGTAAGCCGAAAGCACACTTTTGTACAATGCCTTTTTACTTATCGGTGCTTGAACAGAGATAATTTTAAACATCAGCTTTTGAATTTCGACCCCTGCCGCTGCTGTATAAAAGCTTTCAGAACTTCCGAGAATTTGAGAATCGACTGTTTCGTACTTTCGCTGTCTTGTCTGTTCAATCTGTGTTGATGTATCAATTTTTTCAAATTCTAAACTTTGAGTTTTGTTTTGCTCTGAAATTTTTTGCTTGGTATTTTTGCCCGAAATCGCATTTTCAATTTCTGATTTAATCTTTTCAATTACACGAGCCGAATCATCGAGCCAATCAAGAGTCCATACACGCATAATTTTCCAGCCAAGACCTGCAAGCACATCGGGCTGTAATACAAATCTATCTTTAGATGTTGCGGAATTTTTGCAGTTTTCACCGTCGGCAAGAATACCAAGCAGATAACTGTCGGGATTTTTAGGGTCAACGATACCAATATCAATCTTGTATTCCGAACAACCGATATTGCAGTTCACCTTATAGCCGAGTTTTTCTATCTCTTTGGCAATTTCTTCAATAACTCTATTATCGTTATGAACAGAAACTTTGCCGTCGGGTATAACAATATTTCGGTTCTGTCCCGCAAATTTCAAAAAGCCTTTAAGCCCTTCAACGCCGAGTGCTCTTGTGCGTGACAAATCAATCTGCTCGGGAGTAAGAGTGGAATACACAATCATTTCCTGTCTTGCTCTTGAAATTGCAACATTAAGTCTGCGCCAGCCGCCGTCACGGTTAAGCGGTCCAAAGTTCATAGAAACTTTGCCGTCCTTATCGGGACCATAGCCGACTGAAAACAGAATTACATCTCTCTCATCGCCCTGTACATTCTCAAGATTTTTAACAAATACGGGTTCTGCGGATTCGCTGTCGTATTTTTCAAGTTCGGGTTTTTTAGAAAATTCATCGGCAAGCATATCTTCAATTAAATTCTGCTGAATAATATTAAAAGTTACAACACCGATACTCTTTGTACGCAGTTGTTCATCGGATAATCTGCGGATAATTTCATTTACCACAGCCTCTGCCTCGGCTTTATTCTGCTTTGTACCGCCCTTATCATAGTAGCCGTCAATGTGTACAAGTTTAACTGCCGACACTCTGTCGTTCGGCGACGGGAATGTATAAAGTTTATTATCGTAATACTTCATATTGCTGTATGCGATAAGACTTTCGTGGCGAGAACGGTAGTGCCATTTTAAGTACATCTGCGGCATTGAAATCGAAAGGCAGTCATCAAGCAAACTTTCGAGATCTTCGTTTTCTATGTTTTCTTCATCAATTCTGTTTGATTTAAAGAAACTTGTTGGCGGCAACTGATTAGGGTCACCGACTACCACAACATTTTCACCTCTTGCAATCGTGCCGACAGCTTCGCTTGTCGGAAGCTGTGATGCTTCATCAAACACCACAAGGTCAAATTTAGGGAATGACGGGTCAATGTATTGCGCAACAGAAATCGGGCTCATAAGCATACACGGGCAAAGTCTGCGTAATAATGCAGGGATTTCGTTAAACAACTTTCTTATCGACATCATTCTGCCGTTGCTTTTTATCGCTCTTTTAAGAATACCGAGTTCGGAAGACGACGCACCCGCCGAACCCGAAACAGGCACTTGAGATGAAAGTTTAGCCACAAGTTCCTGAACAGTAAGTTTTGAATATTCATCAATTAATGCGTGGTATTCTTTTATAGTTTGCTCAAAGCTGTTGCTTCTGAATGTGCTCAAGCTCTCGTCAACAGAAATATATTTGAGTGCAAGCGCATAATACACATTGCATCTGAAAGCGTCAACTGCATTTTCCTTATTAACAATACCGCTTTCAACCGCATTACAAATACACTCAAGCTGTTCATTTGCAAGCTGTTCACGCTTAGCGTTATATTCCGTAACCGCATACAATTTGTCAATATTCTTACTTATATTATTAAGAGTATTTCCGGTGCGGTCAAGCCAATTGTCGTTCTGCTCATTATCAATATTAACTTTGAAAATGTCGGAAAATTCATTCCATTTTAATATATAATTTTCTGCACAATTAACATCGTTTCCAAGCTGTGCAAGATTAATATTCTTAAAAGCATTCAATATTGTTCTGATTTCATTATAGTTATACACACTTATCGCATTGTAGACAAAATCGGTTTTATCAATTGCCTGTTTAAAATCAGAACCTAATTCATTAAGTATATACCTAAGCTCATTACCGCAAGTCATATTATCATTGTGCAATTTATTAAAATTAATAAGTCGCTGATACCAATTGATAATATTTTCTTTGGTAACGGCATTTGGCATAACACAAAATGTTGCAACTTCTTTCAAAAGTTTTTTCTGTTTTGAATTTCTGCTAAATATCCAACTTGATTGAGCGACATTCCATTCATTAAGAGCCTGAATACAGTTATACTCATAAATACTGCTTGTAAACACTTTTTCAATCTCTTGTTTTTCTCTGTTTTCGTTACAAATGCTTTCATAATAATTATTCAGCTTTTGAGTTACCGCATTGTAATTATTTTCAAGAATAAGGCTTGGAGAAAAAGCCGAAGGAATAAGCAACGCTCTGCAAAGATTTAAAATGTTTTTGATTGATTTTTCACTTAATTCGGCATTGATATTAAATGTACCGAAAATTCTTTCAATGCACGATTTTGCATTATTATATAAATTAAGCAAATTTACACAATCCGAATACAGCTTTTCTCTTAACGGTATAGAATATTCCGTAAGAGAAATATTTTTAAGCGGGTTATTAACTATATCACCTACACCGTCAACAGAATTTTTATAACTTAAAATTAAGGATGAAAGCTGTTCTATTCTGTCATCATTAACAGTGTTAATAACTTCTTGCGGAATTGTTATTTTATTCTTAAATTCAGCACAGGTTTCATATTGTTCTATAGCGTCATACACGGAAATTCCGCTCTCGTGCTTTCTATGAAGTCCGTCAATTACAGAATTCATACTCACACGCATAGCTTTCAGCCTGTCTGCTGTTGCTTTGTATTTTTCGGGATGCTTTATTCTGCCGACTTCAAGTGATTTTTCGAGTTGAGAAAGCACACTGCTTTTGCTCGCCTTATTTGAGTGAAGTTCAAGGCAGAACGGAGCAAGACCGATATTTTCAAGTCTGTGTTGAACCACATTAAGAGCCGCCATTTTTTCTGCGACAAAAAGAACAGATTTACCGTGATAAAGCGCATTTGCGATTAAATTTGTAATTGTCTGCGACTTACCTGTTCCGGGAGGTCCGTGAAGTACAAAACTTTTTCCCTTTGCCGCCTCTGCAATGGCAAGCATCTGTGAAGAATCTGCGCTCAACGGTATTGCAAGGTCATCGGGTGCGATGCGCTCATCAAGTTCAGACACCGTCAGCGGATTTTCTTCCTGCTCAACAGTAATTTTCTTATCAATAAGACCTGCAACAACCTTATTTTGCATTAATTCGTCGGCACGGTTTCTAAGGTCACTCCACATTACAAACTGACCGAACGAAAACTGTCCCAAGCAAGCCGTATCCACAACATTCCAACGCTTTTTGTCAAGAATACAATTACGAACCGTATTGAAAACAAGCGGAATGTCCGTACCGTGCTCGTCCTCGGGCAGTGGGTCAAGGCTCGGTATTTTCAGTTCGAAAATCTGCCTTAAATACTCAATCAATGTAACATTAATCTGGGTTTCCTCTTGTCTGCTTCTCAGTAAATAGCCTTTATTATGCGAACTTTTTACAAGCTCAACAGGAATCATAATAAGCGGTGCATAGCGTGGCTTTTCCGAAATATCGCTTTCGTACCACTTTAAAAATCCAAGTGCTAAGAAAAGTGTGTTTGAACCGTTTTCCTCTATGCTCGACTTTGTTGTTCTGTAAATATTTTTCAGAGTTTTTTCAAGTTCTTCGTCATGCATAACCGCACAAAGTCTTTTGCTTTTAAACTCTTCGCTTGCAATATTTGTTGCAAGGTCATTTTCGTTTTCTATCTCATAAAGCCTTGCATCTCTAAGTGACGCCGTCCATTCGCTCGGCAATTCCCGTATTGAAAAAGATACTCCGTCTGCAAGGCTGTCCTCAAGAGCGGCAAGATCATGAGTTAAAATCGGCAAAGCGTTTTTGGTAATTCTGAAATTTAAAAGTGAGTTTCTCAAACTGAAATCGAGCAGCTTTCTCTCCCATATCTGTATTCTTGAAAGCGAACTTTCCTCATATCCGATTACACCTGTACCGCTTCTGTTAAGTTTCTTAGGTGCAGCTGCCTGATAATCAGGAACCGAATCAACCGTCCCGTCATAACCGCAAATACTGTTGCTATCTATTTTTTGGGGAATCGGTCGCAGTCCTCCCGCTCTTGCTCTTCTAACATCAACAGCACATATAAAATTTTCCGAATCTGACAGATTATTTTTTCCGTGCTTTACCGCTCTGTCAAAATCAATCTTTTCTCCCGCCGTAAAATCCATACATTCAACAAGCAAAATATCTTCATTTCCGCTTACCGTTCGTTTGTCAATAGCCGAAAAATCATCAATTACACAATCGGCAAAAGTTTCCTCTTCAAGGCGGCAGCCGCAGTATGCGTGACCTTTTTTTATCATTATTAAAGGGAAAAGTCCTGCCGCCTCAAGACAAGACGCATATGTAACCGCAAGGTCAATGCAAGTACCTTGTTTCTGCTCAATTACAGAATAAGGAAGTCGCACACGCTGACCTGCTTTTTCAAAACTTGCAGGCGGATTATTATAAACAATATTTTTTGACTGTAAAGCGGCATAAACAGTAGCCATTTGCAGTTTTACAACATCTGCATTGCGGCTCTGATAACCTGTTATGCTCGGGTCTTTTCCCCATTTTCTTAAATAATCGGTTGCAATTTTAAGGATGCCCGAGACAGCGGGATGATTAGGTGTTACAAAAGCCGCAATCAGTTCAGGCATTATATAGCAACCGCTCCACTCATCATAGGCAAGCAAATCAATATTTTCACCGGCATTTACAAGTTCTTCTTTGCAGCATAAAAGCTGTACGCTGATCTGTGCAACAATTCTCTCTGTCAGTGAGAACAGAAACTCCGTAGATACTATAATATTAACAGGACTTACCTCAATTTCGGTATGCGGAGGTAAAACCTCAATTCTATGTGTAAACGGCTTTGCAAATTCAGGTTCAAAGGAAATTTTTAACATAATATCTTTAATTTCCTCATCGCTGTTATTTTTTATCGTTACGCTGCGCACAAGCGGAACATAGTTTTGCTGCATTGCAAAATTCATTGCTCCAAAGGTTACCACTTGTACGCTCACTTTATCATTCACAAGTAATCCTCCTTGCTCAAAAATTTTAACATTTTCATTATATCAGATTTACCAATTTATTACAATATTTTGTAAATAAATATATTCTTTTTGCGGTTAAATAATAAAATTCAGAGATTATATACATTTAAAATATTATAATAAATTATGGTTGCAATTAATAAGATTATTTGTTATAATTAGTTTGTATAAAAATACCCGGAGGCAAATATGGATTTTTATAAATATAAATGCCCTGTTTGTAACAAACAGTTTAAAGAGGGCGATGATATAGTAGTTTGCCCTGAATGCGGCACGCCGCACCACAGAGAATGCTACGAGCAGGAGGAACACTGCTTTTATCAGGATAAACATTCACAAAATTTTTCATTTGAAAATGATCAACCGGACAGTTCCGATGACTTTGAAGCTGACAAAGAGAGCGGCACAGACAATGAAGTAATCTGCAAAATTTGCGGTCATCCAAACGACAATACTTTGTTTTACTGCGAACATTGCGGAGCGCCTCTGTTAAAAGACAATCAACCCAAGAATGATTCCGTAAACGGAAATAATAATGTTCCGCCGGATATGAACGGTTTTCCTTTCGGTCAAAACCCGCAAAACGGCGGAATACCTTTTATTGCGTTTGATCCGATGGCAGGTTTTAAGGCAGACGAAAAAATGGCAGATAATGTAACCGCAGGTGAGGTTTCAAAATTTGTCGGCAAAAATACAAACTACTTTATGCGTGTTTTCGGTTCAATCTTAAGAACAAATAAATCACGATTCAGCTTTGTATCCGCTATTTTACCCGGTGCATATATGCTTTACAGGAAAATGTACGCAATCGGCATTGTTATATCGGTAATCGTAGTAGGATTGCTTGCAGGCACACTTATTATACAATCCACACCTGAATTTACAGAGGCATACAACATTTATATGGATAATTACTCTGCCATACTTCAAAGCGGATACAGCGGTGCTAATGTCGGCGATTTATTTGCCGGTATGTCATCTACAAATCTTTTGTACTTTGCTGTTCCATACATTCTCGGAGCAATCAGATTTGCTATTATGCTTATCTGCGGTTTCAGAACAAACAGAATGTATTTTAAACACTGCATAAAGAAAATTTCATCAATTAAAAACTACGCTTCGAGTTTTGATAAAGAATCAGACGAAGAAGCTGCAACCACAAAGTCAAAAATTAACGAGCAAATTGAAAACAAGGGTGGCGTAAACCTTGCCATAGCAGTTGTGGCAACATTTGTATTTTTAGCAATCGCTTATATGCCGCTGTTCGTTTAAAAACAAATATCGGAGGAAAATATGAAAATTACAAAAGCAGTTATACCTGCAGCAGGACTCGGCACAAGAGTACTTCCCGCGACAAAATCAATGCCAAAGGAAATGCTCCCGATCGTAGACAAACCGACAATTCAGTATATCGTTGAAGAGGCAGTTGCAGCCGGAATAACAGATATTCTTATCGTTACAAACAGAGGTAAAGGCATTATCGAAGACCATTTTGATGCATCCCCTGAACTTGAGGCAATCCTTGAAAAAAGCGGCAAACTTGATTTTCTTGAAACAGTAAGAGGTATTTCAAATCTCGCAAATATCACTTTCATTCGTCAGAAAGAAATGAAGGGTTTAGGCCACGCTATTTTAAAAGCAAAGTCTTTTGTAGGTAATGAACCTTTCGCCGTACTTTTCGGCGACGGCGCAATCGTAGGCGAAAAACCCGCCATAGGTCAGCTTATTGAACATTACGGCGAGTTTGGCAAAGGTGTTGTCGGCGTTAAAAAAGTTGATGCAAAAGACATTCATAAATACGGTTCACTTAAAGTTGAGCATATTTACGACAATGTATTTAAATGCACAGATATGAAAGAAAAACCGCAAACTCCGGAGGAAGTTCTCTCACTTTACTCTATCATAGACAGATGTGTTCTTCCGTCAGAAATTTTTGAAATTCTTGAAAGAACACAGCCGGGCATAGGCGGTGAAATTCAGCTTACAGACGCAATGCGTGAAATCGCTGTTACAGACGGTATGACAGCCGTTGAATTTGAAGGCAGAAGATACGATATGGGCAATAAATTCGGTATTCTTCAGGCTCAAATCGAAGTAGGTCTTGAACATCCCGAAACTAAAGACCAATTAAGAGAATACATAAAAGAACTTGCAAAGACATTATAATAAGCTGTCTTGACATAATATAATTAAACTAAAGCACAAAACAGACATTTCAAACTTTTGAGAAATGTCTGTTTTTTATTTGTTTTTATTCGGTTTATTAAACAATATTTATAGTTTTGTACATTAATAGATACAGTAACCAAAATTAGCGGTTGAATTATTTTAAACTTGCGTTATAATATGATAAACAACACAATATCTATTAAGATATACGATATAGTTTAATTAAAATTCTATCGGTATAGTAATCGGGCGGCGCTTTTCAAAGATAGTATACGATTTAAATCCGCACTTATGTGCAAGTCTTATTCCCTCTTCTATTCCGTTTCCGACAGCAGTGCTTGTGTGGGCATCACTTCCGACAGTGATAAGCTTTCCGCCGAGTTCACGGTAGCGCTTTAGCTGAAATTCATCGGGCAAAGTTCTGCCGATGGGTTTGAATAAACCCGAAGTATTAATTTCAAGAGCTTTCTTGTTTGAAATCAGTGTTCTGTATATATCGTCAATAACATCTTGATAAGGTGTAAGGTCGGGATATTCGCCTGTTGTTTCAAAAATATATCTTAAAGGATATGTAAGATGAGCAAGGCTGTCAAAGTCACTGAAGGTCGCTGTTTCTGCAAGTTCATTAAAGTATAGTTTCAAAATTTCGGAAATATTACAATTATTAAAGTCGATAAAATAGAAATCTTCCATATTTTTTAAATTGTGCAAAGACGCTAAAACAAAGTCAAAATCGCCAAAAGAAAGCGCTTTTTCGGTACATTCCGGATCGTGCATAGGCTCGCCGAGCTCTATTCCGCATAAAACCTTGAGTTTTTGTCTATATTTTATCTGTGCGTTTTTGGTTTGCAAAAATGACAAAGGTATTCTTTCGTTAAAATCTCCGAATTCTTCGTTATAGCCAAACTTGATAAAAGGTGCTTCGCAATGGTCGGTAATTGCTATTGCGTAAAATCCCTTATTTAGGGCAGATTTACACATTTCTTCCACTGTATTTTCAGCGTCAAAAGAATTGTTTGAATGAGTATGAACATCACATAAAATCATAGTTATCAAGCCTCCGTAATAAATAATACCATATTCGCCAAATTTATGCAATATAAGGCTTTACTTTCTTAGATTTTAGTTATATAATAAGGTAATGATAATAAACAATCATATAATTCTTTTATAATTCTTTTGCAGGAATAAAATTAAAATCTTGCAAATACGGAGGTAACTTATGAAAGCTATAATTACAGTAATCGGTAAGGACACAGTCGGAATACTTGCAAAGGTATCAGCCGCTTGTGCTGCTGACAACGCAAACATCGTTGAGGTAACACAGAGCGTTCTTCAGGATATGTTTGCAATGGTTATGCTTATTGAATTCAATGAAGAGAAAATTGATTTTGAAAAGTTAAGAACCGACCTTGCCGCTGTCGGAGAGGCTACTGCAACTAAGATTCATGTAATGCACGAAGATATTTTCAACAGTATGCACAGAATTTAATTTGCCCTTAAATATGGATTGAAAGGATAAACACCTATGCTCGAAACAAAAGATATACTTGAAACTATCAATATGATTGATAACGAAAATCTCGATGTAAGAACAATTACAATGGGCATTTCACTTTTAGACTGTATTGATGACGATATTGACAAAGCCTGCACAAAGGTATACGACAAAATCTGCCGTTCTGCCAAAGACCTCGTAAAAACAGGCGAGGATATCCAGAGGGAGTACGGTATTCCTATTATAAATAAGAGAATTTCAGTTACCCCTATCGCAATGGTAGCTGCACCATGCCAGAGTAAAAAGGTAGTAAAATTTGCTCACGCACTCGACAAAGCCGCAAAAGAACTCGGCGTAAACTTCATCGGCGGTTATTCCGCTCTTGTACAAAAAGGTTTCGCAAGCGGTGACTATGCGCTTATAGAGAGTATCCCCGAAGCACTTGCAACTACCGATTTTGTTTGCTCTTCGGTAAATATCGGTTCAACAAAAGCCGGTATCAATATGGATGCAGTCAAAATGATGGGTAAAACTGTAGTTCAGGCTGCTCAAGCTACAGCAGACCGTGATTGCATCGGCGCTGCAAAGCTTGTAGTATTCTGTAACGCTCCTGAAGATAACCCGTTTATGGCAGGAGCTTTCCACGGTGTCGGCGAGGCTGATACCGTTATCAATGTCGGTGTTTCGGGACCGGGCGTAGTAAGAGCTGCTCTTGCTAAGGGCGGCGAAGGCAAAAATATTGCCGAAATCGCCGATATGGTTAAGAAAACCGCATTTAAAATCACAAGAATGGGTCAGCTTGTAGCAAAAGAAGCAAGCAAAAGACTTTGCGTTCCTTTTGGTATCGTTGACCTTTCACTTGCACCTACACCGGCAGTCGGCGATAGTGTTGCACATATTCTTGAAGAAATGGGACTTGAAGTATGCGGATGTCACGGTACAACTGCTGCTCTTGCACTTCTTAACGATGCTGTTAAGAAAGGCGGCGTAATGGCTTCGTCACATGTTGGCGGACTTAGCGGCGCTTTCATTCCGGTATCTGAGGATGCAGGTATGATTTATGCAGCTGAAAACGAATATCTCGACATAACTAAACTTGAGGCTATGACAGCCGTATGTTCAGTTGGTCTTGATATGATTATTGTACCGGGTGACACAAGTGCCGAGGTTATCTCTGCAATTATTGCAGATGAGGCCGCTATCGGTATGGTAAACACTAAGACAACCGCTGTCAGACTTATTCCTGCTATTGGTAAGAAAGCCGGCGAAACTCTTAACTTTGGCGGACTTCTCGGCTATGGCCCTGTAATGCCGCTCAGAAAAGGCTCACCGGCTGAATTTATCAACAGAGGAGGAAGAATTCCTGCACCGCTTCAGGCTCTCAAGAATTAATCTCAGGGGGTGATTTTTTGAAGGATATGATTAAACAGATTGTTGAAGCAGACGCTGAGGCAAAAGCCTTCGATGAAGAAAATCAAAAAAACAAAGAAGCTCTTGCCAAAGAGATTGACGCTCAAGCAAAGGTAATCTACGATTCCTATATGTCAAAAGCTGACGAAACCATTGAGCGCCAGAGTGCTTATATTGACAAGGACATCAGACATCAGTGGCAGGATACTCGTCAGAAGCATAAATCTGTTTTAATTAAACTTAAATCTGATTTCGAGGCAAATGCTGACAAATGGTCAGATGAAATTGCTAAACGAACTATCGGATAACTATCCATTTATTAAGCATATTATTTTAAAGGAGGTGCGAAAGCTGTGTCTTCCACTTCGTTTGCGGTGCTTGCAAAAGCAAGAGCAAAGTTTGGTAAAAGACTTACCGAAAAGGACTACAACAGTTTGCTTAACTCAAACAGTGTTGCAGAAGTAATGTCTTATCTTAAGTCATATACGCACTATGCGGAGGCATTGCGTGATATAAATGAGCGTGATGTTCACCGTGGCAGACTTGAGGTTCTTTTAAGGCAGCATCTTTTCTATGAGTTTGACTCGCTTTGCAGATATGATTCCCAGATGAGCACCGGCTTTTCAGCTTATGTTATAAGCAGAACCGAGATTGAACAGATAATGCGCTTTCTCACTTTGCTGAATACTTCATCTACTGAAAAGTTTATTTATCAGTATCCGACATATTTTGCAAAACATACGGAGATTGATTTGCAGAAACTTGCGCTTGCAAGAAATTACGATGAATTTCTCACCATTTTGAGCAATACAAAGTATTCTCAAATATTTGAAAAATACAAGCCCGACGAAAACAATCTTTTGCCTATATCGGATATTGAAAATGATCTTTATACTTTTGTTTTCTCCAACCTCAAAAAGGTAATAAAGAGCAAAACAAAAGGCACTGAAAGAAAAGAGCTTATGGAGCTTTTTACCGTAATCAACGATTACAATAATTTCTCCCGTGTACTTCGTCTTAAAAAGTATTATAACCTTACACCGGAGCAAATAAAAAACAACCTGCTCTACCCTTTCTCAAGCATCAGTGAAAAAACTCTCGACAGAATGTGCCGTGCGGAATCCTCCGGAGAAGTATTCTCCGTAATGCAGGAAACTCACACCGGTAAGATGATTGAACAAATAGGTTATGTTTACGCAAGTGACATCAGCCCAAGAGTAAAATACAAACTTGCAAGAAAGAATATGTATTTCTCAAACAATCCTTCTGTTGTGATGATTTCATATATGTTCGTTGCCGAAACCGAGCTTATGAATATTATAACCTTGATTGAAGGTACACGATATAAACTTGATTCTAAAAAAATACAGTCCCTGCTTATCGTTTAGTAAGCAGTACCACTAACAAAGAGGTGATTTTATTTGGCTGTATCAACCATGCAAGCTGTTAATATAATCGGCTTTATGGATGAGATTGACGATGTTATTACCGTTTTGGGAGAATCGGGAGTTTTTCATCCCGATGATGTGTCTGTTTTTTACAACAATACCCAAGGTTTTTCACATCTTCAGACCAAAAATATTTATGCCGAACATCTCACTAACCTCAAGGCTTCATTAGGACTTACAAAAAGGCAGTTCCCGCTTGTCGATGTAAGCAATTTTAATCCGACATATCAGGATATTCAATTGTTTTGCAATAAGATTTGCGATGAACTAAACGAGCTTGTTGAAGACAGAGATTTTGCCGCCGAGCAATTGCTTGAGGCAAAACAAAATCTTGACGAAACAAAGCACTTTGTCGGACTTGACATTGAAATAGAAAAGCTGCTTGAGCTTAAATATGTAAATGCAAGATTCGGAAGACTTCCTAAGGACAGCTATGTAAAACTGGAAAATTATAAGGATGACCCTTATATTGATTTTTCGGTGTGTACAGAAGATAAAGCTTATTATTGGGGCGTTTATCTTGCTCCAGCTGATAAGACAGAAGAAATTGACAGAGTTTTTTCAAGTCTTTTCTTTGAGAGATGCGACATAATCGGTGTTAATTCAACGCCAACTCTGCATATGAAAAAACTTACGGCACTTATTCCCCACCTTGAGGATGTTTACAAAGATACCGAAAAGCGTATTGACGATTATCTTTCCATTAACAAAGAAAGAATTTTAAAATATTTGTCAAAACTTGAAGAACTTTCTTTGTACTCAACTATAAGAACTAAAGCTTTGCAGTACAACAAGAGCTTTATTATTGTAGGCTGGGTGCCGACAGAGTTTGCAAAACAGCTTAAAAAACGACTTTGCAAACACAGAAGCGTTACAGTTGAATTTTCAGACGCAAAGAACGAGATTAAAAAATCTCCGCCTGTTAAACTCAAAAACTGTTTCCTTGCACGACCGTTTGAGTTTTATACTTCAATGTACGGCGTGCCAAAATACAATGAAATTGACCCGTCACTTTTTGTTGCAATAACTTACATTATTATATTCGGTATTATGTTTGCCGATGTCGGTCAGGGTATCTGCCTTACTGTTGTAGGTATATTGATGTATAAAATCAAAAAGATGGCAATTGGTAAAATACTTGCACCGTGCGGTATTTCATCCGCATTCTTCGGACTTGTATTCGGCAGTGTGTTCGGATTTGAGCATTTGCTCGACCCCATGTACAAAGCTCTCTTCGGACTTGAAGAAAAGCCTATTGAGGTAATGAGCTCCGAAATGGCAACAAAGATTATTCTTATAGCCATAGGCATTGGCGTATTCCTTTTAATTACCGCAATGTTCCTCAATGTCTACACATCAATCCGTCAAAAGGATTATGGCAGAGCATTGTTCAGCACGAGCGGTGTAGCAGGTATAATTTTCTACAGCGCAATAGTATTCGGTATTGCAGGTCAGCTTTTGTTCGGACTTCCCGTATTCAACGCTCCGTACATTATATTCCTGATTGTAATTCCGTTTATCTTAATTTTCTTTGCCGAGCCGCTTGGCGGATTGGTAAACAAAGAACCTGACTGGAAACCGGAAAGCTGGAAGGACTACATTGTTGAAAATATTTTTGAATCAATTGAAGTTCTTTTAAGCTATGTAACAAACACAATGAGTTTCTTGCGTGTAGGCGCATTCGTTCTTGTTCACGCAGGTATGATGATGGTTGTATTTGTTCTTGCCGAAACCGCAGGTCCTATTGCCTACTGGCCAATTGTTGTAGTAGGTAATGTTATAGTAATGGTACTTGAGGCTCTCCTCGTAGCAATTCAGGTATTAAGACTTGAATACTATGAGCTTTTCAGCCGTTTCTATTCAGGCGAAGGCAGACCATACGAACCTGTCAAGCTAAAACTTACACAAAACAGTTAAGTTGAAAAACTTAATTATATATTTTATTGTTTATTTATTTTTGGAGGTAAATCATTATGAGCATCTTAAATTTAGTTATGTTGGCACTCCCTGTTGTATTTCTTGTAGCATCAGTAGTTGTAGCTGTAAAGGCTTACGAAAAAGGTCATAATAGAAAGAAAACAGTTTTAATGCAGATTGCTTCATTCGCAGCAGTATTTGCAATTTGCCTTCTTTGTCCAATCGTAGCAGGTGCAGCAGATGCAAACACAGTTTCAGAGGCAGTACAGGTTGCTCAGCAGTCATCTAAGAGCTTTGCATATATCGGCGCAGCTATCGCAGTTGGCCTTTCATGTATCGGCGGTGGTATTGCCGTAGGTAACGCAGCTCCTGCAGCTATCGGCGCAACAAGTGAAGATCCAAAGGCATTTGGTAAAGCAATCATCTTCGTTGCTCTCGGTGAAGGTGTTGCCCTTTACGGTATGCTTATCTCAATCTTGATTCTCTTCAGCTAATTGAAGAAATAAAGGATATGACGAAAAATGAAATTTTTTCTTATAAGCGATAATGTTGATACTAAAATGGGTATGCGTTTTGCAGGTATTGACGGTGTAGTTGTTCATACGGAACAAGAGGTTACACGAGAGCTTACTAAGGCTATGGAGAGAGAAGATGTAGCTGTTATTCTTATGACAGAAACTCTTGTTTCTCTCTGCCCTGACCTTATCTATGACTTAAAGCTCAACCGCAAAAAGCCTTTGATTGTAGAAATCCCCGACCGTCATGGCAACGGACGCACCAAAGACAGTATCACAAAATATGTTCAGGACGCTATTGGCGTAAAACTCTGAATGAGCTGAGAGGTTATTAATATGGAAAATACCACAAAAACCGATAACTTTTTGCAAGCCATACAAAGATACACCGAAGAACAAAAGTCTATTGCCAATACTGAAGTTGAGCTTTTAAAGGAAGAAAAACTCAAAAAAGCCGAAGAAAACGGCAAGCGTGACAGCGAACGCTACATACAGCAGCAGCTTGAAGCTAAAAAGTATGTAGAAACAAGCAAACTTGCCAGACTTGTTCAGGAAAGTCAGAAAAAACTCTTTAGAGAAAGAGCAAAAATGACTGACGAAGTATTTGAAATGGCTGCACAAAAGCTTATTAAATACACAGAAACCAAAGAATATAAATTAAAACTTGTTGACAGTGCAAGACAGATTGCAGAGCTTTTTGAAGATAACCGTTGTGTTGTTTATATAAATGAAAAGGATATGAAGTATTCAACAGAAATCCTTGCCGCATTCCACGGAATGGCTGAACTTGTTAAAGACAACTCAATCAAAATCGGCGGTCTTAAAGGCTACTGCAAATCAATGAGAATTGTTGCCGATGAAACACTCGACACAAAACTCTCTGCACAGAGAGAATGGTTTATTGAGAACTCAGGTCTGAGCGTTCTTAACTAATTGACCTTCTTGATTTTATCCGAAAGAAGATGGTAATACAAATGGAAAATAATGTTATTTATGGAATTAACGGACCTGTTGTTACCGTAAAAGATGCTGATTGCTTTGAAATGATGGAAATGGTTCATGTAGGTGAACAGAACCTTGTCGGTGAAGTAATCGGTATAACTTCTGATTTTACCACAATTCAGGTATATGAAGAAACAACCGGTCTTAAACCGGGAGATGTTGTTACAGGTACAGGCGCACCTATGAATGTACTTCTCGGACCGGGAATTATTGATAATATTTTTGACGGAATTGAGCGTCCTCTTAAGGCTATTGAGGAACAGGCAGGCGCTTTCATTGACAGAGGTGCATCTGTTTCTTCTCTTGATGACAAAAAGCTCTGGAATGTTACAATGAAAGTAAAGGTTGGCGACAAACTCGAGGGTGGTCAGATTTACGCTACACTCCCCGAAACACCAATCATTGAACACAGACTTATGGTTCACCCTGAACTTTCAGGCGTTGTTACCAAGGTTATGCCTGACGGTCAATACAAGCTTTTTGACACAATTGTTGTTATTAAAGATGATAACGGCGTTGAGCACAACCTCACACTTTGTCAAAAATGGCCTATCAGAACCGCTCGTCCTGTAAAGGACAGACTTGCATCTTCAATTCCGCTTATTACAGGTCAGAGAGTTATTGACTCTCTCTTCCCTATTGCTAAGGGCGGTACAGCCGCTATACCGGGCGGTTTCGGTACAGGTAAAACTATGACACAGCACCAGCTCGCAAAATGGTGCGACGCTGATATTATTATTTATGTAGGCTGCGGTGAGCGTGGTAACGAGATGAGCCAGGTACTCGAAGAATTCTCTGAACTTATCGACCCTAAGTCACAGCGTCCTATGACAGACAGAACCGTTCTTATTGCCAACACATCAAATATGCCTGTTGCAGCCCGTGAGGCATCAATTTACACAGGTATCACACTTGGCGAATATTACAGAGATATGGGTTACCATGTTGCTATGATGGCTGACTCAACTTCTCGTTGGGCCGAGGCTCTTCGTGAGATTTCAGGCCGACTTGAGGAAATGCCTGCCGAGGAAGGTTTCCCGGCTTACTTGCCTTCACGACTTGCCGAGTTCTATGAGCGTGGCGGCCGTGCGGAAGTTCTTTCAGGCGGTGAGGGTTCTGTAACACTTATCGGTGCGGTTTCTCCGCAGGGTTCAGACTTCTCCGAGCCTGTTACACAGAACACAAAAAGATTTACCCGTTGTTTCTGGGCACTTGATAAGTCGCTTGCTTATTCAAGACATTATCCTGCTATTAACTGGATGAACAGCTACAGCGAATACTTTAACGACCTTGACCCTTGGTTTGAAGAAAACCTCGGTAAAGACTTTATTGAGTATCGTAACAGAATCAGCGCGCTTCTTCAGGAAGAAAGCTCGCTTATGGAAATCGTAAAACTTATCGGTTCCGATGTACTTCCTGATGACCAGAAACTTGTCATTGAAGCTGCAAGAGTAGTTCGTGTAGGTTTCTTACAGCAAAATGCTTTCCACGCTGATGATACTTATGTTCCGCTTGAAAAGCAGAAACTTATGATGAAAACAATTCTTCACCTTTACGATAAGGCTAAGAAGGTTGTTACTAAGGAAATTCCTATTTCAAAGGTTATTGAGCTTGGTTTGTTCGATAAACTTACAAAGATGAAATATGATATTCCTAACAGCAAGCCTGAACTCTTTGATGAATATATCAAGGAAATTGATGAAAAGCTTGACTCAATTATGTAAGGAGGAAACGCACAATGATTATAGATTATGTCGGCGTTAAAGAAATTAACGGCTCACTCATAGTTCTTGACGGAGTAAAAGGCGTTTCCAACGAGGAAATTGTTGATATCCGCCTTGATAACGGCACAGTAAGACAGGGCCGTGTCGTACAGATTGAGGGCGAAAAGATTGTTGTTCAGGTATTTGAGGGCACAAGAAGAATCAGCCTTACAAATACAAGAACAAGACTTACAGGTCACCCAATGGAAATGCCTCTTTCTCCTGAAATTATCGGTCGTGTACTTGACGGTGCAGGCAGACCTATTGACGGACTCGGAGATATTTTCCCTGTAAAGCGTGCTAACATTAACGGCACACCTATCAACCCTGTTTCAAGAATTTATCCTAAGAACTACATCAACACAGGTATTTCTACCATTGATACACTTATGACACTTATCAGAGGTCAAAAACTTCCTATCTTTTCAGGTACAGGTATGAAGCACAATGACCTTGCAGTACAGATTGTTCGTCAGGCAAAAATCAGCGGTGCAAATGCTAATAACTTCTGCGTAGTATTCGCAGCAATGGGTGTTCAGAAAGATGTTGCTGAATACTTCAGAAAGAGTTTTGAAGAAAGCGGCGTACTTTCAAGAGTTGTAATGCTCTTAAACCTTTCGAATGACCCGATTATCGAAAGAACACTTACTCCAAGATGTGCTCTTACTATTGCAGAGTACCTTGCATTTGAGCTTGAGATGCATGTTCTTGTTATTATGACAGATATGACCTCATATGCCGAGGCTCTTCGTGAGTTCTCATCATCAAAGGGTGAAATTCCTGCGAGAAAAGGTTACCCGGGCTATCTTTATTCAGACCTTGCATCACTTTATGAGCGTGCAGGTATGATTAAAGGCAAGAACGGTTCTGTTACACAGATTCCTATTCTTACAATGCCTAACGATGATATTACTCACCCGATTCCTGACCTTACAGGTTACATCACAGAGGGTCAGATCGTACTTGACCGTTCATTACAGGGACAAGGTCTTTATCCGCCTGTAAGCGTTCTTCCTTCACTTTCCCGTCTTATGAAGGACGGTATCGGTGAGGGTTATACAAGAGCCGACCATCAGGCACTTGCAAACCAGCTCTTTGCATCATATGCAAAGGTAATTGACGCTCGTTCACTTGCATCTGTTATCGGTGAGGAAGAACTCTCCCCTATCGACAAGAAATATATTGAATTCGGCAGACTGTTTGAATCAAAGTTTGTTAATCAGGGATTCAACGAAAACAGAAGTATTGAACAGAGCCTTGACCTCGGTTGGGAATTACTTTCTACACTTCCGAAATCAGAACTTGACCGTGTTGACGATCAGATTCTTGACAAGTATTATGTTGAGAAATAACCGTCAGAAAGGAGTGCTGAGCATTTATGGCTGTACAGGCTGTACCTACAAAAGGTAATCTGATGAACACCAAAAAGTCGCTTGCTCTTGCCAAAAACGGCTATGAACTGCTTGACCGTAAGCGTAATATTCTTATAAGAGAAATGATGACGCTTATCGACCACGCCAATGCAATTCAGGAGAAGATCGACAATGCATATGAAGAAGCTTACATAGCACTTCAGACTGCCAATGTTACAAACGGCTTTTGCGATGACCTTTCAAACACGATTCCTGAAGAAGACTCATTAAAACTTGATTCAAGAAGTGTAATGGGTGTTGAAATTCCGATTCTCACCATTGACGAGAAAAAACCTCAAACCTACCTGCACTACGGACTGCGACTTACAAACTCAGGTATTGATAAAACTTACGAGAAATTCACCGAAGTTAAGTATCTTACCGCAGAGCTTGCCGAGATAGAAAACAGTGTTTACCGTCTTGCGGTTTCAATCAAGAAAACACAGAAGAGAGCCAACGCTCTTAAGAACATTATGATTCCTAAATTTGAAGAAACCGTAAAGTTTATTTCCGATGCTCTTGATGAAAAGGAAAGAGAAGAATTCAGCCGTCTTAAGGTTATTAAGAGAACAAAACTAAAAAGAGCACAGGCTGAAAAAGAAAAACAAGCAAAAGCAGAAAATGCTTAAAAAAATCCCACTCTGAAAAAGCAGAGTGGGATTTTGCTATTTTAAGGGAAAATTTTTTATCAATAGTTGAATAAATTATGGTTTAGCGGAGTGTCGGTCGGGCATTGAAATTTAGCTAACACTAAATTATCCGTCCAAAAGCAAAAAAAGTTTACTCAATTTTTTCAAAAATTGCGGGTTTGGGCAGCGCCCATAAAA
>OLOA01000508.1_pt1 | contig 42262 bp, 33 predicted proteins | sample 1672201 | NCBI WGS metagenome assembly OLOA01 (sample SAMEA3136658, study PRJEB25190) | human gut metagenome
TCGCCTACCATTCAGAAGCATCGAGAACACGAATTCGAGATGCACGACTGAAACTCCGCAAATCGCTTCTGGTGAGGTCGTTTTTTTTGCATTGAAAGCAAGTAAGGCTCGCTGGCGCTTTGGCCTGCGAGCCTTACCTATATATGGTTGAGCTTCATGACTTTTATGAACATCGTTTCACCACATTTGCCAGAACTGAACATGACCCCTTTGATGTTCATATCGAACTCCAGCACAATAGGAACCCATAAAGGAGGTCTCAAGGCGTCGGCCTTGCATCTGAAAGGAAGTTCCTATGCTGAAAGTTTCGAAAACCGTGTTGCTTTTCATTGCCGGCATTGTGTGGCTCGCAGCAGGCGTGAACATCGCTCGACTTGGTATTCTCTCGTTCGGCCAAATGAGCCAGAGCATGTGGTGGATGCTCGTCATCGGAGCGATCGCTGTATTCACCGTGTTTCACATTAAGGTCTTCTCGAAGATGGTCGGAAAGCACGCGAATCGTATCGCTGGCTACGTTGAGGATAAAATCGCCTTCTGGCGTTTCTTCGATGCCTCCGGTTACATCATGATGGCCATCATGATGACGGGCGGCATTAGCCTTCGTGCCTTCGGTCTGGTACCGAACTGGTTCATCGCCTTCTTCTACACGGGCCTCGGCATTGCCTTGGCACTTTCGGGCATGAGTTTCCTGGGCCGTTTCGTTCGCCGTGGCAATCTGCCCGTTCCCTGCCCCGCCCTCTTCCGCTCCTTCTCTCGCGATTAAGCCTTCGATTTGGAACCTGTTAAATGCTCATAGCGTTTAGCAGGTCGCGATAAGCGAGTTCAATCTCGGGACCATCGTTGGATGTCTCTCCCCTGCTTCTTAAAATCATGATTGGTTTCGGAAGCGGGGGTTTCTTTTGCCTGGGTACCTGCTAAATGCTCGTAGCGTTTAGCGGGCTCCAAGCTTTTTCGCCCAACATAAAAGGCCCCGACATATGCCGGGGCCTTATCTGCGGACTTAAAGCCTTTTTACGCTTCGGTGGCTTCCGTATCGTCTCCATCGTATTCGCGGTGGTCGGGAATCAGGAAGATAAAGACCAACGAACTGATGAGCAGCATGAAGGGGTAGAACAAGCACGGAATAATCTGGAATGCCGTTATCGCATAGCCCGCGCTCGCGGTTGTTGCAATGGCGATGAGCATTTGGGCGCCATAGGGGATGATGCCTTGGAAAACGCACGAGAACGTATCGAGGATAGATGCGGTCTTGCGGCGCGAGATATTGTAGGTTTTCGCCATGTCCGCCGCAATAGGGTTGGCCATTACGATCGCTACTGTGTTGTTCGCGGTTGCGATATCCATGCATCCAACCAAGATACCCATGCCGAGCTGGCCGCCTTTGCGGTTTTTGAACGTGTTCTTGATGGCGTTGAGCAGCCATACGAAGCCGCCATATTCGCGAATGAGCGCGCAAATGGCAGAGACCAGAATGGCAACCATCGTTGTTTCGAACATGCCTGCGGCGCCGGTACCCATGCTCGTAAGCAAATCGGTTGCGGCGGTGGCTCCCGTTGCGACCATGATAATGGCGCCGGAAAGAATGCCCAGAAGCAAAACGATGAACACGTTGATGCCAATAATGCCGCCTACCAAAACTATCAGGTACGGGATGAGCTCGATAAGTTCGTATTCATGAATCACTGCGCCCGTGATGTTCGCGTTGAAAGACAGCACCAAAATAATCACGAGCGATGCCAGTGCAGCAGGCAGCGCAATCTTAAAGTTCTCGCGGAACTTGTCTTTCATGGCGCATCCTTGACCCTGGCACGCCGCGATTGTCGTGTCCGAGATGAACGACAGGTTGTCGCCGAACATCGCGCCACCCATGACCGACGCCACGCAGAGCGGCAAATCGAAGCCGGAGGCGGCGGACACGGCAACGGAAATGGGCGTGATGAGTGTGATGGTGCCCACCGATGTTCCCATGGCGAGTGAAACGAAGCAGCTCACGACAAACAAAACGGCCACCGCAAACTCAGGTGGAATGAAAGAAAGCATGAGGTACGCGACGCTTTCGGCGCTGTTGCGGCCTACGGTGCCTACGAATATACCGGCTGCCATGAAGATGAGGATCATGGTGACGATTGTCTTGTCGCCAATGCCGCGCCCCATGATGGCCAGCTTGTCATCGAAGCTGAGCTTGCGATTCTGGAAGCATGCCACTAGAAGCGCCACCAAGAAGATTACGACGATGGGAATGCTGTAGAAGCCCATCTCAATCTTCAGGATGTACTCGAAAAGAATCCCCAGGCCCAGATAAAGCACAAGGAACACTCCGATCGGAGCAAGCGCCCGAAGGTTACCTTTTTCCATTTTGATTATTCCTCTCTGTTTGCAAAACGTTTCTATTGTAGCGAGGAATGCGAACGTTCCAGATGACAACAACGGTTATTGCTCGTCTAATGAGGCGTTTGGTTTTGATGTACGCTTTGGCGAGCATGTGCCAACTCTATGTGCTGCCGCGCCTTGGTCTATCTTTTAATTGTTGTGGCGCTCTTGTTCGGTGATTTCGGCCTTCTCATTGCTCTATGTCAAAAGGAATGGTTCTTTCTGATAGTTGGCTTTGAGCCGGTGTCCTATCATAGAGACGATCAATGCAATTTACGGTTTCCTGCCACCATTCGCCTTGGCCCGCTTTCTATAATGAGCGTCCTTTGATGCTTCGGTGGCTACAGCAAAACGTTATCGATTCGACGGGCGGTGTGTTGTGGGCAATTCAGACTCTTCTTTTGCTCCGCTTGATGAAGAGGTTGTTGCGCAGTGGCTCGATTCTCTCGATCTTTCCTCATCGACGAAGAATACGTATAAACGAGCCTTTAAATCATTCTGCGCCTTCGTGAAAGACACGTCTCTTGATTTCGATACCCTTACGAAGCGCGATATCGTTTCATTTCGCGAATACCTCTCTGTTGATAAACGTTTAAAGCCTACGACCGTTTCTAATTATCTTGGTGCCGTGAGATCGTTTTTCTCTTACGCAGAAGAAAATGGCATACCTAATATCGCACGTGGCGTTCGAGGTGAAAGAGCTTCGCGGGATTTCAAGAAAGCATCTCTTTCGGTTGATCAGGCCCGCCGTTTGCTTTCGGCTGTCGATCTCGAAACGGAAGCAGGCATGCGTGATTTTGCGCTGTTGAATCTTATGCTTCGTACCGGATTGCGCGATATTGAAGTGGTCCGCGCCGATTGCGGCGATATTCAAACGGTATCGGGCGTTGATGTGCTCTATATCCAGGGCAAGGGTCGACCCGGTAAAGACAACTATGTTGTGCTAACCGAAAGCGCTTTAGCGCCTATTCGCGATTACCTTGGAATGCGCGATGATTCAAGTGACAGCTCCCCCCTTTTTACCTCGGTTGCTCGAAGGAATTCTGGTGAGAGGCTTACGACGCGCTCGGTGTCTCGCATTGTTAAAGAAGCGATGCGGAAAATAGGTATCGACGACCCTCGCTATACAGCTCATTCTTTGCGCCATACTGCCATTACGTTTTCCCTTCTTGGCGGCGCGACCGAGCGTGAAGCCCAGCAAATGGCCCGTCATGCCGACATCAGCACTACGATGATTTACGCTCACAACATCGATCGCATTAAGAATGCTGCCGAGATCAATATCTCACGCCTTTTAGATTAGACGCTTCGGGGAAACGAATCCGCCTCTCTATTTGTTATTTCCGATGCGATTCCTTTGTACCGATATAAGCGATATGCATCTATAGCTACTTATAAGGTTTTCATCGGATATTACTCCTACTATTGAGTCGCGTTTCTATCTCTGTTTCCCTCGAGGTGGGAGGCGACTTTTATATTAAGGGGTTTCCTATGGCGTGACATCTGCCGACCTTTTGTCCCCTTCAGGATTTCGAGCCTGCCATTTTTACCAGCGGCGAGAGCAACCTGAATTCCTTTTCAGCGTGGTTTCAGTGCTCTCTAACGTTCTTCTATTCGTTTTCATCGTTCTAGACAACGACTTATGAAACCATCAGTACGAACTGGTGTTATAAGAAAGTATACTTTGTATAGCACGCGATATCTTTACTTATTAGATTTTATAACCTTAGTCTAAAATATGAAGAAGTTCGCTCGAAGCCAGTTTGCCCGACAATTGATCGATCTTTCTAACTGCGGTGGGGCGCTCTTTGAACTCGTCGAGGATTTCTTCCTCCAGAGCCTGCGCCGACTCCATAAAGCGGCTCAGTCTGCGCTGCTTCACGAGCCCATAGGGGGCACTCTCGCGGTTTCTAACGCCCGAATTTATGCGGGTAGATGCCAATACTCGCTTTTTGGTACCTAAGACCTTTAAACCCCCTTAAATTCGATGCGGAACTTGCTGTTTTTCTGCTTGCCGCCCATTTTCATCTTCCGCGCGCTTGTTTACTCGCAATGGACTTTTAGGCTTTCACGTTATAAAATCTTACCGTTCTTAGTGTCACCCTTATGGGCTTGGAAGATCGATGTTTGGAGTTGCTCGTTTTGGCTCAACCCTTCCCTCTCTCTACCTTCAATCTTGATGAGGCTATTGCTGAAAGCCTTCGTGCTGAAGCTGAGTTTCGTCGTTACAACGCATCTGCTACGGCACTTACTGACTGTCTTGAATCAAACGGATTTGTTGAACTCTCCGTTGATTTAACGCGCGATGAGCTTCTTCAGGGTTATGAGGCTTTGACCTACGTTGAGCCGGCTTTGGCTTCATCGGGTACTTCGCATTTCGATTCGAGCATCGGTTCTTTTGCAATTCGTCCGATTGCTCCGGTAATGACCGTTCCGCCTACTGCTTTGCAGTTTTACTTTGACTTGTTTGGTTTGGGTGATCCTGAGAAACACGCCTATAACGAAGTGCTCGTAAGCTATCTACACCTTCACGACGATCGCGAGCAGACGTATAAGCTTTACGCATGCGATTCTCTTGCCGACATCGAATTCCTTCTTTCTTCGATTCGCAATGAGCCGGCACTCATTTTCACGGGGCGGTTCCAGACTCGTAACGGCGCATATCGTATGCCTCTTAACACTCAGCGCGCTCAGCAGCGAACGCTCAATGCGATTTGCGTCGATATCGATCCGTCGCATAACGGCGTCGAAGATGAAGATGGTCCAATTGATCCCGTTGTTTTGGAAAGAATTTTCGAGCGTATTGATGGACGGCTTTTGCCGTCGTATGTCTGCCTTACTGGTCGAGGGATTCACCTCTGGTACATTTTCGATGAGCCCTTGCAAACGTTCCGAATCCATAACCCCCGACGTACGAAATACAAGGCTTTGGCCGATGCGCTCTATGCGTATTATGGCCTTATCTGCTTCGATCTCCCTTGCGTGCTCGATACACATTGCACCTCGCTTAATCACGGGTTTCGCGCTCCGGGGTCGCTTACGAAGCGCGGTGAAGTTGTTCGCTGCTTTTGTCCCGTCGACCGCGTTTTCAAGCATTCAACGGTGAATCCGCTTTCGCTTTCTCATGTTTTGGCTTCTTTCGACCGCTTGCCATATGATTCCGAACTGGTTCTTTGCGAAGATGATGTGCGGTGGAAGTCGTTCGAGGATATCGCCGACGAGATTGAAGCTCGCCAGAAGGCCTTTGAAGAAAAACCCGCAAGTGAAGATCAGCTCGTATTTATTCGCGATTTATACGAGAAAGGTAATTTGACTCAGGCCGAGTTCGATACCGCTGCCTCGTTGAACGCTCCTGGTGCGAGCATCCTTATTCAAAAGGGCGTGCGTCGCCGTGGACAAAAACAGGAATCTGGGAATAGGCGTCCCGTCCGATCTCGTTGGAAGACGCGCCCCCACCCCTTGATTGCAGGCGAAACGGGAGGCGTGTACCAAACGATTTATGAGAATCTGCCAAAAGTACCTTTGGGCAGGCGTTATTTGTCGCTTTATATGCTCGCTGGAGTTGCGTACATGATGGTTCAGCCTGTTAAAACGCGTAAAGAACTGCAGCGCGATTATTTAGACTTGCTGAATACCCCATGGGCGAAAATGGGCACTCCCCTCACCCGCCGAGATATCGATAACGCTTTGATGGGGTACAAGAAGGATAACTGGCAGACGAGGAATTCCGAAGTCCGCACTCTTGGTTTTGATCCATTTGGCGAGCCGGAGAAGCGTAACGGTCGTACGCGTGTCGCTCACCTCGAGGAGGTCGCTCGCCCTGCATATTCTCAAAAATCTCGCGATGAGAAAACGGCGGCAATCGCGAGCGTTTTGATTGAAAATCCTGGTGCGTCGAAGAACTTTGTTTCCAAGGTTACGGGTATTTCCTACCCTACCGTCTTGAAATATTGGGTTGCTGCATGCGATTTGGCAAATGTCGATGATACGCGATCTGGCAATCATTCTATATAGTTTATTGCTATGGATACTTCGCTTTTTCCAGGACTAGCTCGCTATTGATATATAAAACTAGCTTGCTATCTAACTATTCTATTATTTAGATAGCAAGCTAGTAAGCTATCTAGCTATTAAACTGTTATGGAAAAGCGAGCAACCATGCCAGGTCCATCGTTTGTGACCTGGGGCTTTGCTATTGCAAGCTCAATTTGTGACCCAGAGGGAAAGTTGCTGAACGTCACGATTTCTTTTACACATTCAATAAATTCGTAGTCTTGTTGATATGCGCTTGTAAGAAAACGCTCATCGTCACTTAGCCATGCAAAAATAGGAATAGTTTCGTCATTCGTTATATCAGAAAGTATGCCTTTATTGCTCCCCTCCCCTATTGTGGCCCATAGAAGATAGAGCTGCGTAGCTTCCCCTTTAAGCGCTGGATTGAGAATTGTTGTTCGTGCGGGAACGAACTGGTACGCGTCTCCATAGAGCGGGACGCGTACCGGGAGGCGACTAGCCATTCTTGCGCAGTTCCTTCTTGACGCTCTCCTGAATCCATTGGCTAACAAGGCTCTTGATATTCACATCTTCGCCTGCGTACTTCTTTTCGAAGACGATCCTGTCAATGTCACGCTTAAGGCTTACAGGAATACGAATGTTCATTTGGGTGAGCTCTTCTTCAACGGGAGCTGCTTCAACTTTCTTTTCCTGTTTGGCTCTTTTCTTGGCAACGGGGATCGATGTCTCTTTGGCCTGCTTTGCAGGAGCCTGCGCGGCTGGCTCCTCGGCCTCTACTGCGCGTCTAGGTTTTGGCGCAAATTTGCTCGAGAGCATGTCAGCCTTTGCGGCCAGTTCAGGTTTCAGGTCTCCCATCAGGATCTTGTTGGGGTCGGTTCCGGTCCTGCTCATTTACTTCTCGCTCTCTTGCTCTTTGGCGCTTTCATTATGAAGGAATTCTGCGACAAATGAGCGATAGTCGGCAATGGCTGCCGATTGCTTCGGTGCGTCGAAGAGGTCAACCGATTCCATTTGGCATTCCATAACGGCTACCGATTGTCGAATGAAGGTGTCATAAACAGGCGCTTCGAAGTATGCGCTGAACTTCTCAGTAACTTCACGCATGACTTTCATTGCATTGAAGCGTGGGTTGAAACGCGTAAGCAGAATGCCAATTACCTTTGCTTGAGGGTTTAATTTTTTGCTCACCATAGCAAGGGTTTCAGCAAGATCGTTCATGCCCTTTGTTGAAAATGCACCAGTATCGGTCGTGACAATGATACCGCCATCGGATGCCACGAAAGCATTGATTGACAGCGTCGACAGATTTGGCGGCGTATCGATAAGAATGAAATCGTAATCATCTTTAACCGATTTCAAAGCATCGCGCATATGTTCATAACGATCGATTGCGTTAGCAAGCTCAGTTTCAGATGCAAACAAGTCGTTATCTGCAGGCATCAAATCGTAATGTTTTGTCTCGTAAATCGCCTCAGAAGCTTCGCAGCGGTTCGTGATTACTTCGTAGGTGGTGTTTTGACCATCGGTGTTAAAGCCAGCCCAATCGGAAATATTTCCTTGGGGGTCCATGTCTATAACAAGGACTTTGCATCCAAGCTCATTCAAGCCAGATGCAAGTGCGCCTACTGTTGTCGTTTTTGAGCAACCACCTTTTCGGTTTGCCACTGAGTATGTTTTGCCCATTTTTACCTTCTACCTGGGATTACTAAATTCGTATCAATCTATCTGAATAGCATTTTATCACGATATTCAGCTAACACCCTATCTTATTAACAAAATATCCCCCTATTTAGATAATTAAATAGGGGGATATCTAGCTACCTAGATAGCGAAATATGAAACTCGCAAGCTAGTGAACTAGAAGAGTCACTAAGTAGCAAGATAAAGCGATAGCTGGATATCACAATAGCGAAATAAGAAAATAGCAAGATAACGGACTACTAAAATAGAAGGATAGGAAAATCCCAAGCTACGTAGCTATCCCGCTAGTCAGATATCCAGCTAACAACATAACTAGCTATTAAGATAGTGAGATACGAAACTAATAAGCTAAAAAGCGATTAGACTAACTAGCTATCCAGCTAATAGAATAGTCAAATAACTCGGTATCATACTAACGTGATAGCCTGCTTATTAGCTACTCTGATACCTAGCTAGCAAGGTAGCTAAGTAGAAAAATAGGCTCATAACAGAATAATGAAGTAGTGAAGTATTTAGCTAGATTGATAGTATTGCTGTTTCGCCCAATCGGTTCGTAAGTGGATTCGAAAGCTATGTTTGTGTGGTCTAAAGATAGCAAAATAGCAAGCTGCCCTAATAGCATCTATTAGGGTAGCTATACCCGAATTGGCTGAGCTTTGGTGCAACGGAGCAATGGACCTGGTTGTTCCGCTGCGCATGTCTCGTGTTTTGTCAACTCCCCTACCCTATGCCGGAAGTGTCATTCGAGGGCATGCGCTTGTGGGGTTAAGAATGCGGGATACCACTCCCCTTCTTCCTGCTGCTGTAAGAAAATTGCTCGTAGGCCTTGCTTAGTTTACGAGGGGGGCTCTAGCACCCTTTCATTCACGAGGAATGTCGAACGAAACACTCCCCGCCCTCTTTCGCACGTTCCCGAACGGCGTATGACCGTCCTTAATTTCTGAAGAAGTGCAGTTGTTTGGTCGGTTGCCTGTGCGGAGCGACGTGTAACAAAGGCATATGCAGAGCGGCTGAGGATTGTTATGGGTCGAAATGCGATCGAGTATGGATTTGATTCTCAAGAATTTGGGGGCTTTTTGGAGTCTTGCTTTAATCAAAATCCTTAACTTAAGCCGCTGCGTAGAGTGGCCATTTGAAGTTAGTGAGATATCAGAGTAGCAAACTAGCAAGTTAGCCTGCTACTAACATTCCTTTTGGATGAACGCGAATTGTTATGCAGAGAAAGTCTACCACTAAGCGTATGAAGTGCTTTATGAGCAGGCAAAATATGAGGTAAGAATAGCTAGATAGCTAGGAAGATAGCAGAATAGCAAAATACTGATTATAATTAATTTAGTGATGACCCCATGATAAGAAGTCAAAAAACAACTAAGAAGAGGCAGGGATGGCTAGGGAACGCACGAGGAAGCGGCGGGGAAACGGCAAAGGCGCATCATAAGATGCGGCGCGTTAAAAAGCTGGTGCAAAAAAGGGTGAGAAAGCCAAGCTTCCATGGTGATCTCTAAGTGAAGGACGCGTTTCTGTTGGAGTCGATGTTGTGAGTCGGGGTAACCATAGAGCTTTCTCCCGGAAAAGAACGAGGACCGAGGAGAAAGTACGCACGTGGCCGAAATCGGCCTTGAGAGCGAAAATAAGACCCTATTTTGAGAAAAATGGTACAAGTACACGTTTTGATTGGATATCTTGTCGCAGGAGGCGTCTCAGATGGGGTCTTTTTTGGTCACGTCTGTCTCTTTTCGCGCTATGGGAGGTTCTTCGTTCGATTCTTAAGTCGGTTTAGCTCTCGCCATCCTTCCGTGTTGGTATTGAGGGCGAATCGGGGTGATGGCGAGCTGCGGGCGCATGCAAGCAAGGTCGAAAGGTACGGCTCGTTGAAGGACAGATCTGATGAACTTTCGCTCGCTCCCTAAGGTGCGGTGTTTAGCGGCAATACTACATTCTAGTTTCCATTTTTGTTGAATGGCGCATAAATAGCGATGTATCGTTGTCTGCTTGTTATTGACAGGGGATTGTTCAAGAAATTCGAAATCATATCGATGGTATTTGGAATCGCGGCAGGGATTTGAAAACCGCGGCATATCGAATGCAGCGAAAATAGAGAGGCCGCATTCGCGAAGCGAGTGAGCGATTGGTCGTTGGGGCCATGTCCTCATAAGAATTCTTGGCGTTTTCTTCCGGAGTTCAGGGGACGGAGCTGCGATGCGCGCTTGTTTTGCAATCGACGCCTCATTATTTGTTACTTGTTAAAGCGATGGTTCTAGAAGGGGGCATTGATGATTTCGAAATGACACGAAGAAAAAATGTGAGGGGGCGGTGACAAGACATTCAGGAGCTTTCTGAAGTAAGCCAGGTAAGGAGACTAGGAAAACTGGCTGATCATCGGATTCAATTGAAAAATAATCACCCATTAAATCCTTCTTTGCTCGCAGTGGCGAGGGGCGCTTCGAGAGTTAATACATGCATGGGCCAAAGCCGATATATCAGGCAGAAAAGCCTGCACTCAATTCTTCCCAAAGAAAAGCTTGGTTCGTCACCGGGCCACATACAAGAAGAGACCAGGGGCAATAAAAATATGGACTGAAGACAGGCTGCATTAATTAGACCGCGCCAACGAATATTGAAAAAGCAATAAGATCTCGGGGCGAATGGAAGGGCGGGCTCTGTGGCCACTGGATAGCAAATTGTATCGCTTAAGAACGCTTATCGGATACGCGCAGAATAATCAAAGCTGAAGATGCGCGTGAGGGGATAGCTGCGAAGTAGTTTCCAGATATGAATAAGGAAGAAAATAGGCAAAGCATCGAACTCTGTAATTGAATTTAATGGCAGAAAATGTCGAAATATTAAACAGTCGAACGAGCGGGGATAACGTTAATCTTTACTATGTAAAGAGTACACGAGAAAACTGTGATTGATACCGAATTTAGACCTAAACAGCGTAAGAACGAGATTAGGTTTCGGTATAGCGTTATAGCCTCATCCGAAGGTCTTCCATGATCGGCGAAAAAGGGTAGGAGGTTGAGGGCTGGAGGCTTTCGCTTTCATATCAGGAGCGGAACCTGGTGGTGCTGAAGGGCAGAGAGCTTATTAGCAAGTCACAAGAAAAAGCTCGTTTGTAAGAGAAAATCGTACATAGTTTACGTCAGAACAAAATAATAGGAGGGGCAATAAAATAAGAATGTAGTTGAGATTTCACACGAGTTTTCGAACTCAAATGAGCAGGATCGCCACCATGTGAAGGAAATAATGGCGAGAGGGAGCAAGGCTCCTGATGCGCAGGAGTGGAAGAGGGAAAAGGAGAGGGAGAAGAAAAGGAGACGAATCGGGTTTGGAATAAAGGGAGTTCGTTCTCTCTTATGAAAAAGCAAGAAACAGATTGATGAAATAAGTTGCAGGGGGGGGAAGCTAAAGATATCTCGATAACGTCCCAAATATCCTAAAGGAAGACGCGGGCATGAGATTGATCATTCTCGTATTGGCGGATTGGAATAAGGGGCCTTAACGCTTATTGGGAAAACGGAGCGGTGCTCGGTTTCATGGTCTTAAGAGTATTTGCTTGAGGGCGATTCGCTCTTGAAGAGTTTTATGAAAATGCGCTAGATCACTTGGATAGAGTAATAAAGAGACTCAAACGAATGATGCGATTTTGTACGCGAATGAGGCCAATAGGGGACGCGCTTAGATGGCATGGACTAAATATTTAAGGGCGGCTTGTTCGTTCGGGGATAACGGTTCCCTCTTCGTTTCTGCAATGATATTTTCATGCTTCCTGCAAGGCAAAACTGAAGTTAATTGCCCCGCCTGCTATTTCTCTATGCTCCTACGAAAGCAGCGTGAAAAGGGGAGTTCTCAGGTGTCGACAGCCGGGATTAAGCGTTTCTACAAGTAGGCATAAGCTTGTTTTGCGGCAAGTGCATGCTCTTCATGAAAAGCGGCCTATCAGCTTTCGAGGCGCGAGCTATGCAATGGACCTAGGCAATGAGTCGGTGAGACGAAAGCCCGGGAGGTGCGACCTGTGATATCAGCGCATGAGGCAAACGCCCAGAGGATGCAAGCCGTGGGGTCAAGCCGAGAGACGCATCCTAAGAAACGTAACCTTCGAAATGAACCTATGAAATGCAACTGATGAGATGCATTCGTGCGGTTACGTATTTCGGTCTTTCGGGCTTCTATGTGGGCGGTGTGCCCCAGCAATTCGGTGATATTCTTATATAAGGGTAGCCAGATAGCAAGATAATCAGCTAGCAATATAGCGGAATAGCGTATTAGTAAACTAGCCTACAAGCAAGTAAAAGCAATCCCATGCTTTCGCGCGTGTGAAATCGGGTAACCTAAAATCAGACGTGTGGTCGTGCCCAGGCATTCCCAATTGGCCGCGAGGCGATTCCTGCTTTAGCCATTCCCCCTTACGATGAAAATGGTTATGTTCGAGGCTTCATCAAGGGGGTGCCTGCAATGTATTCTGCAATCTTCGAAGGCAAAGCTGCAACTTGGTTTCGCGCTGCTCGCACGCGCCTTTGGTTCGCGGCGGTTCTGATTCTGGCGCTCTGCGCACCAGCGCTTTCGGCGTGCGGCCCTGGTGGTAACGGCGGAGGCGAAGCGGACGGCAGCGCAACGGGGGAAGGTTCCTCGGTGCCCGTCGAATTCGAATACGGAAACGAGGTCGAGCATTGGAACGTGGCCTTGCCCGACCGTTCGCGTGATTCCTTCGACGAGGTGGCATATAAAGCGGCATTTCAAGAGTTCCAGGCGGCGATGGACGGTGACGATGCGTCGGCCCTTCTGAATGCCTACGACAAGCTCGAGCGTCTTTTCGCCGATCTGTCGAGCGATCGTGCGCTTGCCGACTTCGATTGCGCGTGCGCCAGCTTTGACGAGACTGCTGCGAGCGCGTATGCGGCAAAGAAGGCAGCGTATGACAGCCATTACCAAGAGTGCGCACGGGCATTCATGGATGCGCTTGAATCGAAGCACGAAGAGGCTTTCAGGGCCCATATCGGCGAGGGATTCTCGAGCGTTCTGGACAATTCGAGCACGATGTCTTCGGAAAGCGATGCGCTGCGAGCGAAGCGTGACAATCTTGCGAGCCAATACAGTGCGCTCGTGTCGCGGGATGCGAGCGACGTCGAGCCCAAACGCCTCTATGTTGAGCTCGTCAATGCGAACAATGCCTGGGCGCGAAGCTTGGGATACGAGAACTACGTCGAGTACGTGTTCGCTACGGAATATGGGCGCGATTACACGATGGCCGAAATTGGGGTGGCGCAAGATGAGGTTGCGAGGGAATTCGTGCCGGTGTATCGGAACTACGTGGCCGACGTTATGGGCGACGATATCGATGGCGCCTTCGATACTCTCGACGAAAGCGAAGAGACGCTTATGGCGAACGCGCGGGCATGCGTGGCGCGTGTTTCGCCTGCGCTTGGGGAATCGTTTGACCACCTTGTCGACAACGGCTTGTATGACATATCGGCGTCGGAAGCTAAGGTTCGCAACAGCTATACCGTGGAAATGGCGGCGTACAATGATGGCTGCGTTTTCGTGAATCCCAATACTGAAGTGGCGGACTGCGCGGCAATCGTGCATGAATTCGGCCACTTCAACCACATGTATCGGGTGCGCGCGAATTCGTTTATGCCCAATACCGTTGTCGATGTGCAGGAAATTATGTCGCAGGGCCTAGAGCTTCTGTGCTATGACCATTACGACGTGCTTTGCCCTGGGTATGGCGATACGCTTCGAGAATACGTGCTGTTCGACAAGCTGGTTGCGGTGCGCGAGGGGTTTGCCATAAACGAAGCGGAGACGCGCGTCTATTGCGAGCCCGATTTGACGGTCGATAAGGTCGATGCCATTTGGGCCGAGGTGTACGAGAAGTACTCGTGGCCGGCGGACGAGAATGAATGGCTTTCGACGTCGCACCTGTTCACCTCGCCGTTTTACTACGCCGCGTATGGTACTTCTGCGCTTGCCGCGCTCGATTTGTTCGCGGAATCGCGCGGCGACTATGCTGTGGCCGTTGGTACGTATCTGCGTTTGAGCGAGCTTGCGCTCGAAACGACGTATTGCCAGGCGCTTCGAGAGGCGGGCTTGCCCAATTATCTCGAAAAAGGCCAGGTAACGGCGTTCTCGATTCGACTCGCCAACGCGCTTGGGGTGTAAGGCTCCAGGGGCACATGGGCCTACGGCGAGTACGACGCGCACGCCGCGCGAATGCGTCTGATGGCCCTGCCTGGAGCTTGAAGCCTGGGGCTTTCGCGACGGCCATCCAACAGGGGTTGTGCGTGCTGGTGATTGGGCTTCTCGCCCTACAGGGATGCCCGGCGTGAAGAGTTTTCACGTGGCTTGAGAGCCGGGGTCAAGGTGCCCATGTTTGCGGGCTTGCCCTCTTCCGGTCTTCGCGCGGTTCACGGGGTGGGGCGGCATGCAAAGCCTCGACTTCGCATCTTGAAAAACCAGGAGTCTGCATCTTAGACTATCCCATGATGGGAGAGTCGGTCAGGCGCCTCCTCGCGGCAGATGGGAGATGCATGAAAGAAGAGCTGCTTTCGATTGGCGAATTTGCGAAACTGCGCGGCGTTTCAGTGAAATCGCTTCGGTACTACGAGCGTGTCGGTGCGCTTAAGCCAGCTTACGTGAATGAGGAATCGGGGTATCGGTACTACTCAATCAACCAGATTTCCGATTTGGATATGGTAACTACCTTCATTGAGCTGGGTGTTCCGTTGAAGGAAATCGCTTCGACCGCGGCTTTGGGCTACGGGCAAAGCGAGCTTATCGAGAAGGGGCGCGAGCTGGCGAGGGAGCGCATCGGGCGCGCCGAGGCGCAGCTTCTGCAGCTCGACCGCTATGCCGACGAGATTGCCGAGTCGCAACGATTCCAATCGAAGAAGCGCTATGAGCGCGAATTTGCCGAGCGACTTTTGCTGTGTGCGCCGCTTGCCGGCGATTTCGATATGCGCCGCTATGCTCGGGTGACGAGCGCGATATACGAAGCCGCGCCGGGCATGCGGCTTGTCCCCCTGTATACGGAAGGGGTTGCGCGCGGGCTGGGCGCGCCTTTCCTGGGCGTTTCGTTAGGGGAAGAAAACGGGCTTATCGCATACGTGCAAGTGGAGATGCTGCCGAGCTATCCCTTCGACGCCGAGGCCGCAACGCGCGTTGCGCTGGAGAAGGGAATGACGCTTGTGCGCCTTCCTGCTGGGCGATATTCGTGCGATCGCGTGCGCTCGGCCGATTTTTCCGAATGCTTTCAATTCGGATTGGACAAGATCGGTGCTGCGAATGGCCCCGTGCTGCTCGCAGAGCAGTGGGAACCCGCTTCGACGCCCCGTGCGTTTGTGCTGGAAGCGCAGGCGTTCGTCAGCTAGTTTTTGCGTGCGACCGAGGCGTAGGCGATGGGTTTTCTGCGCGGTTATTCGCGAGCACTGTCGCTCGATACTGGCAATTTTTGACGGCATCTTTCACTCGTTATCGCAGATGAAACGACTGGTTTGCCTATTGCTATTTTGGTAGATAGATAGCAAGATAGCAAAATATCATACAGAAAGCTGCTGGGAAGCGGATTAGCTGGCAGCATTCTTCTGCGTTGGCGCAATTTGTAGAGCCCCGCGTTAATTCGACATGCTTGCGATCCGCTTTGTTCGACATGTGGGCGTTCAAGTTGAAATGGTTTTGCTTTCGCGGCATCAACTGCATGGGCGGCAACTGCGTTAGAATCCAAGGCATTGTTTTCGGAAAGCGAAAGGGCAGGCGTGCGAGGCGACCATCGAATCATATTGGGCATCGACCCTGGCCTGGCGAATACCGGCTGGGGCATTGTGGAACAGGATGGGTCGCGGCTTCGATGCCTTGCGTACGGCTGCGTGTCAACGCCCGCTTCCATGGAGCTTTCGCAGCGTCTGCTGAAAATCGCGCAGCAAATAGGGGCGGTGGTCGATCGCTTTAAGCCTACGTGCGTCGGCATCGAAACCGTGTGGTTCGGGCAAAACATCACGGCGGCGTTTTCCACGGGGCAGGCTCGTGGTGCGGCGCTCGTGGCGTGCGCGCAGGGCGGGCTTATGGTTGGCGAATTCACGCCGCGTCAGATCAAGCTTGCGGTAGTGGGTGAGGGCACCGCTGAAAAAGACCAGGTCCAGTACATGGTGAAGCAGATTTTGGGCTTGGACGACGTGCCCCATCCTGACCATGCTGCCGACGCGCTCGCTGCTGCGATTTGCTATGTGACCCACGGGCCGCGCGCCCAGCGCACATAGGTGCGACAGGCGCGGCGTTCGGTTGGCGTGTTGCCGTGGGCGGCTGGGCTATTGGCGGCGCTTTCGGCGGACCAACGGCTTGTTGCGTGTTTGCCGTAGGCCGGGCCCGCCGTTTGGCGTGGGTTGATGATTCTACCGAGCGCAGGCTTGTGTTGCGTGCGTGGTTCATCGGTTTACACCCAGCGCACATAGGCTGCTGCGTATTTGTTCGAGTTCGAGAAAGGGCTGTTCATGAGCGTGCTGTTTTTGGAATATCCGAAATGTTCCACCTGCAAAAAGGCCAAGAAGTGGCTTGACGAGCATGGCGTGGAATACGTTGATCGCGACATCACGACCGAAAGCCCCACGACGACCGAGCTTGCCGAATGGCATGCGCGTTCGGGGTTGCCGTTGCGACGCCTCTTCAACACGTCCGGCATGAAGTATCGCGAGCTTGGCATTAAGGCGAAGCTCGACGCCGGCATGACCGACGCCGAGTGTTTCGATGTGCTCGCGACCGATGGCATGCTCGTGAAGCGTCCGCTGCTCGTGGGTGACGATTTCGTGATCCCCGGTTTTAAGGAAGAGACGTGGGTCGAGGCGCTCGGGCTCGATCGCTAGACGCCTGGTTTGGCAAGAGTATCGTTTCAGATTGGTGGCGTCCAGCGGCTTGATTGAGTGTTTCCAAATGGCGGGCTTGCTGACCTGCGTCGTGAAACGCTCGCGCGTTGTGGCGAATGCGTTCGCGCGTGCCCCACGAAGTCGATTTCGATGAAATGATTGAACGGGGCGCTTCCCTGTGCGTAGTTGCGTAGAATGGGCTCAATGAAGCGGCACGGCGAAAGGGAGCAGACGCATGATTACCGTTGAGACGATTCGAGAGCGCCATTCCGTGCGTGAATATGACGGAAAGCCTCTTGCGCGGGTCGAGTTCGACGCGCTTGGTGCCGTGGTTGAGGAATGCGCGCGCGAAAGCGGCCTTGATATTCAACTTGTGGGCGACAACCCCGAGGTTTTCAACGTGATTGCGTGTTTCGGTTTGATTCGCGGGTGCCGCACGCATGTCGCATTCGTGGTTGATGACGGGAATGCGCGCGGCGTGGCCGCCGACGAGGCCATTGGCTATTGGGGCCAGAAAATCGTGCTTGCCGCGCAAGATATGGGGCTCAATACGTGCTGGTGCGCGCTGTGCTCGCGCAAGAAATCGCGCGCCGTTGTGGCGCCGGGGAAGAAAATTCGCCTGATCATTGCGGTGGGCCACGGGAAAACGCAAGGCTTTTCACGGAAGACGAAGAGCGTCGAGGCGCTTTCTTCCGTCGAATGCGCGAAGGCGCCGGCGTGGTTTGCGGCGGCCATGGAAGCCGCGCAGCTGGCACCTACGGCGATGAATAATCAGAATTTCAAGATCACGCTGCTTTCCGACGGGAAAACCGTGCGCATTGATGCGCCGAAAAGCGGGCTCAACGTGATTGACGAGGGCATCGTGAGGTGCAACTTCGAAATCGCCGCGAACGAGGCTGGCGCCGATTGGCGTTGGGAGCGTGATATCTAGGAGCGACGGACGTCTCTCTTGAAAAACGGGCCTGCTTCAAAGTGCCGTAGGACTTGGTTGTTGCCGATTGAAGTCGTTACGACGATTGAGTGGGAGTAGGACGACAGGGTTCTGACCTGCACTTTTGAGTGCCGCACTGTACCGCTGAGTTTCGTTTCGTACGTGAGTCACGGCAAAGCCGCCAGCGACGGCGAGCCTTCGTTCCCGCGTTGGAACGGAGGCTTTTTCTTTGGTCTTTTGCTTCCTTTCACCTGCGATTTCGCTATTTACTCCCCGCATTTCAAGGTGGCAAAGCACTGGGCGGTATTCGGAGGAATGGGAGTAAGGATTTATCTCAAGTGAGTAGACGCGCGGTTTTTGTCTCCGAGGACGAAACGAGGCCGTTTCGGGGCCCGTGAAACTCAAATCGAACTCAATGGGCATTTTTGCGGTCTTCGCTCGACGTTTCCCCAGGTGGTTAATGGGGGGGGTAAAGATTCTTGCCATTTCAGGGAAAACGGAAGCAATCAGGTCCGGCTCAGGCGATTGAAATAACAGGAATTGCTCACGAATTCGTGAGGTGTTACCATTCGGGCAGCGCTTTCGACGCGCTAGATGGAACCCGCTACGTCAGGTCGAGAAATGTTTGATGGAAAGCACAATGGCGACTTGACGCCGCTTTACTCCCACAAAATCAAGAAGCTCAGAGAGAAAAGACAGCTCACCCAGAAGCAGCTCGCGGAGCTCAGCGGCATCAGCGAGAGCGCAATGCGCAGCTATGAGTTGGGCGATCGTAAGCCCAAGAAGGAAGTCCTGGAGCGCATCGCGATGGCGCTGGGGGCCAGGTCTGAGTACCTATCCGCACCGGAGTTCGGTCCTTCGATGGAGTTCTTCTATGCCCTGCTGGAGAACGACGAGCTGTATGGCTACACCATCACTGAGATCAACGATCGTCCTGCCATCACTGGCGGCCTCATGGCTGTTGGCGTGACCTTCGACGGCTTCCTTGGGGACTGGAGCAAGATGAAGAAGAAACTTGACGCCAAGGAAATCACCCGCGAGGAATACGAGAATTGGAAGCAAACCTATGATCCTGGTTATTGGGTGAATGCCCCTGACGGCAAGAGCCTTTGGACCGGAAAGTAGGGGCCATGACTCGTTATGCAGCAGGATGGACAACTAACAATACGAAGGACAAAGCATCCGTTGGCTTTCTCAACATGAAGCTTTCAATGGATAATCAAAACAGGTTCCTGTCGCAGTTCAATGACATGGATACGGTGCCCAATCTTGATGGTCAATTGATGATAGGCGAAGCTAATTTTGAACACACTCGATCGCAGCCAATTGCAATGTTTGCCGTTCAAATCAAAACGCTCCCACAAGATTATTCGAACAACAACAAGCGCGGCGAAATTAGCGATTACAAGTACTCCTGTGATGCCGGAGCGTTTTATACGGTTATTGAAAAAGTCACCATGGATCCAGTCCTCCTCTTGATGGTGGACGCACGCAAACAAAAAGCTTACTGCAGACATCTTTCAGTGGAGATGTGCGTTGACTCACTCAAAAAGGGAGACCAGCAATCCTGCACCGTATACTTTAACGAAGAGGATTCCATCGACAATCTGGACTCTTTCTTCGAAAAACTGCTGGCAATAGCAAACAATCGGAGCAACGAAACTAGCGAACTTGTTCTCATTAAAAATGAGTCTTCTGACGACGTTCGAAAACAGTTGATCGAATCGGCTATTGAGCTAAATCGGCTTCTCGACAACGAGTACAGATTCGTTAAAGAAAGCCTTTTTCCTCATGTAAAACAGTTTGGGTTGGCGCTAAACAAAAGCAAGAAAACGCTCATCCTTAAAGTGTTCAAGATTGTCGAAAACGAACAGGGCGATCTTGTCCGCAATTTTGAGTTTGAGGAGTTGCCGGAAGGGAAGAAGAGGAGCTTCTTTGATATCCTGGACGAAAACGACGTCGTGGCGTATTTCCGGAATACGGATAATTTTGACCCAAGTGAGGTAGTCGAAAAATTCTGCCAAGATCAGATAGAGCGCTTTTGCAAAAAGGCATATCTGCCAGCTCACTACCTCTCTGATGACATTCTTGCCGAAGTCGCCTTTTTCTTTTTGGATACTCTTTCAGAACGCTATCCCGCCCTCCAAGACAAGGATTGCGGTAGAGCCTGCTACGAGAACGATTCGCTGTCCATATCCGAAATAGAAAAGCTTTGGATAGCGACGAGAGATGCTGATTTGTATTATTACGACGTGCTTGACATTGGTGTCGGCGGAGATGGTTTTACGGGTACTCTCATTATCGATCCGCTAAAAAAGTCCTCCAAAGAGAAGGATGAGACATTTCTAAACCAAGCCCTTTCTCAACCCTATGGTGATCTCGGATATACGCTTTTGCTGAAGGGAGATTTTCCGTACGATTTCGTGAAATCCGTCATAGAAGAACTGTCAGATCGCGATATAGACACGATTGCAAGACCATGGCGCAGGCCTGAGGGAGATGCAGCGATTGAGGAATTCCAGAGCTGGCCTCACCAGCCGCAAACATACATTTGGTACACGACGAATACCTTTTACCAAGAGCTCGAAAAACTAATTAAAAGGACGCAGTCTGCCTACAGGTTTGCAATCAAGGGTTTTCCTCGTGGCACTTCATTGCCGTATGAACTTACAGGAAAATACGAATTCTTCTTGAAGGGAACCAGAGATCCTCAGATTTGCATCCTCCATAAACCCGGTAAGAAATTTGAGACTTCCTGGACTTACGATCCAGCGCCCGAGGAGCCTTTTGAAAACGGATATGACCAAAGTATCCGCGGTTATTGCCGAATAGACTTCTGCAACGCTCCGTTATATTCGATGCTGGAGTACTTCCTCATAACGCAAATTTGCAAGTATCACAAGATCACTTGCGTTGTGTCAATTGGCGAACACGTCGGCGGAAAATTCAGATAGCCGTTCTGCGCTCCGTTCATTTATTTGTTGCGAGTGTCGTTTTGAGTACTTGGGCTTCTATCTGCCGATGTCTACTGCGGACACCATGTGCAACCAGGCGTAATCACAATTAATGACGATGTAAAACAGGATTTTGAGTGAGAGTAAGTGATATGTAGCGTTTCCGATCCCCTGACTTGTACCAACGGGTCAGGGACTTTTCATTTGGCAATCTCCGGGCAAGCTTTGCGGCTTCGTGCCCCGTGAGATATCCATGCTTGCATTGCTGCGATCTTTGCGACAATGCAAGCATGAAACCGATTGAGACCACGCGTGAACAGGGAACGTACCCCTGTTCACGCCAGGACCCATGTCGGCGACGGTCAATGCTCGCGATGCTTCTGCTTGCGCTTCAGCTTTCGCTGCCTCGCGAGCGCGCCGCTTGGGGTTCTTCGCGGGCTTGCTTGTTTCCGTGGCCTCGTCGCCGAAGAACGCGAGCTTCGCCCATTTGCTGGCAACGAATTGCGGGATCTCCTCATTGGACGGCTCTACGCCGAAGGCGATGCGGGCGACGCCGTACCTTCCGCCTTCGACGTGCTCCGCCAGCCCGACCCAGAATTGGCCGTCGTGATATACGGTCAGGGTGGACAACACGCCGATCTGCATGGTTGGTTCCTCCTTTATGTAAATGACCATGCAGAGAAGGGACAACCAAGGAGGCAGGTTACTGATGCGGACTCCCGCACGCCCACGACTACCCGACGGGGACTGTGTTTTCATCTCTGGTGCCCGCATTGTAGCACGCGCGAATGCTCACCGGCATCGCTGTTGACATGGCGCGACCGGGATTCGTCCCCCCGACGCGCCCTTGCGCATATTGCCTTTTCGGTTTCGAAACTTTAAAAAAAATCGAGTTTCGAAACCGAGAAGGAGCTGATCCTGGGGACGCGCAACATGGACTGGGGCCGCATGTACGAGAACGCGGTCTTCCTGGAACTGATGAGGCGAGGCTACGAGACCTACGTCGGGAAGCTGTACCAAAAGGAGGTCGACTTCGTCGCGAAGAGGGGGTCGGAGCTCGTCTACATCCAGGTAAGTGACGACATCAGGTCCGAATCGACGCTCGAGAGGGAGCTCGCGCCGCTGCTGTCCGTCAGGGATGCGTTCCCGAAGGTTCTCATCGCCCGCACGAGGCATGAGCCCTATACCCGGGAGGGCGTTCTCGTGCTGGACCTCGCGAGGTGGCTGCTCGGCGAGCAGGAGTTCTGAGCGTCATACGGGGATATCGCTCGATAGGGCACGCGGGGCCGTTCGCGCCCGCACGGGAAACGCCGTCGCCGTATGGGCGGCCAGTCGCGTCCGATTGGCCTTTTGCTAAACAAGCTTATCGAGCGCGCGCGAAGCGATTGAGTCGGCACGTAGTCCCCTTGTCGCTCATCGCGTATCGCTTTGCCGGTCCTTGACATGATGCAGTCGATGTCGTCGTTCGTCTCATGCTTGTGAGGGCCAATCGAGTCATCAACGTGTATGGTCGAGTTCTCACGGAGCGTTTCAAAGGTGAAGGGTGCTGGCTCTCGGCTGCAGCTCGTCCATATGCATCCTGGCGTTAACGGGTGGCAAGGAGCCGTTCGAGGAACGTCGGAATGTCGCGGTTGGCAAGCGCGTCGGTTATGATGGGCGTCGTCTCGGCGATAATCGCGGCGGTTGCTCCAATCGCGAAGCCCCAGATTGCGCCAACAATGGCGCGCTTGAGCGATTCGTTGGGGTCGGTGTCATTGATAAAATACCGCGCGATGCCCAAAAAGAGGCCACCGACCGCGCAGGCGAGCGCGAATCCCGTGATGAGCATGTACTCTTCCGATAAATTGAGCCCGCGAACTGCGCATATCGTGGCAGTCTCGACAAACGCCGGAAGCGCGGAAATGCACAAGGCGGCAAGCGGGTTTGCGGGCAGCTTCTTCGAGGCCGTGAAAACTGCGGCCGTGCAAATCGCTATAAGGAATGCGCGCAGATTGAGTTCACCGAACGCTTCCGACTCGAAGAATTGCGCTGAGATCACCTTTGAGCAGGCAAGCCCCATCATGGTTACGACGAAGAAATTCGTCTCGCCCATTGAGCGGTCCATAAGGCCCAAGAAAAGCCGATCGAGCGTTTTGGCGACGGCCGAGCTGATCTTTTCCGCGATTCGGCGAAGTGAGAAGAAGGCGAGGTCGCATTCGCTTTCAGCTGCGATTTCGAGTTCGCCGTTGCAGGTGTCGAAGTTTTTCTCGCCGGTTTCTGCGGGCTCGTTCAGGACATTGCCTTCGGAGTTGCTTGGGTATGTTGCGATTCCTTTTGGCCCGTCGTCGCAGGTGGTGGGGTGCGTCGCATTGGCCTTAAACAAGCTGTCGCTTCGGGTGCCGCCCTCGCGAGCCGGTTTTGCAGTGTTTTTGGCATCGTCTACATAGATTAGCTCCTTGAGCCAACTCGGGGTGCCATTTTGTCGCGCGGTTTTGTCGATTCTCACGATTCTTCCTTTCATGCGTTGGTGTTGCGAGCTCGTCGTGCGTAAGGGGTTAGACAATCCATCCCATGTAGCTCAGGTAGAGCGGCGCTGCGCCGTAAGCGATTTCGCGTGCGATATAGGGCGCGAGTTCCCAAATAAGAGCTGCGGTGGCGCCAATGGCCCCTCCCCAAAAGGGGATGAAGAAAATGCGCTCGCACGCTGCGTCTTCGCAGGTGGTTGTGGTTTCGTCTTCGCATACGCCGGTGCTTCCGCATACGCCGGTGCTTCCGCCCTCATTCTCGACCTCGCTTCGGCTTGCTTTTTCGTGCATGCTCGCGCCTTCGCCTTCGTTCACGCTCGTGCTCGTGCCTCTGCCTCCATCCATGCCTTCGCCCTCTTCTTCGCCGCTAAACGAATCAATTAGGGTTCCCGCAATCATCAGAGCCGCGCTGCCCAGACAGCCAACCAGCGCCCAGTTCGTGATGCGGTTGAACGCGTCGGCGTCTGAGCCGTTCACCGCGCAGGCGGTGACGACCTCGATGAGAGCCGGCAAGCACGCGATAACGAGTGCCGTAAGCGCGTTGGCCGGGCATTTTTCGGAAATCGTGCACATGCCGAGCGCGCTCAGCGCCACCACGAAGGCAAAGGCGTTGAGTTCGCTCAAAGAGCTCGAGTCGATGAACACCGCGCCAATCGCGCGCATGCAGACGAACAGCATGAGCGTGACCACGACGAAATCGATACGCTTCATCGAGCGTGACATGAGCGCCTTGAACAGGCCTTCGATTGCGAGCGCGATGCAGGCTTTAATGGATAAGAGATCCCCGAAGAAGTCGTCCAACTCGTCGTCGCGGTTGTTGCGATTGTCGTCGTAAGGTGCGTCGAAGTTGCTCTGGGCGCTGCTGCAGCTTTCGTCAGCGCTTTCGTCGGAGCTTTCGTTGCTGCTGTTGCCGCCGCCAGTGTTGCTGGTGCTGCCGAGGTCTCTCTTGTCGCCTTCCTTATGGAATTCGTCGTCGCAGCTGTAGTGATACTTGCTTTCGGGGGAGTGCATCACGAACCCTTTGTCGGTTCCGATTCCTCCGTAGTATTTCTTGCCCATGGTTCCTCCTTGCGCGTGGCTATCGAAGTGGGAGAGGGTTGAGGGGGCCGCTTCCTCGTTTGCCGCCGAGCTTGCTCGAGAAATCGTTCATGGCCGTTCCTTTCGTGCGTTGGCTTTTGTCAACCACGTGGAAAACGGGCGCAAAGTTTTCTGGAAAATGGGAAGGGTCGTCGGCGTGGCTGATGGTGACTCGTCGGCGGGTTGGTGCGCGCAAGCATCGTGGGGCCATTGCGATATGCGTTGCGAATTCGCCGCCCGCACGCGGCCTTCTGACTTGTCGGTGCCCATGAGAAGCATGTAGAACGGCTTGGGTAAACTCGCCAGGCAGGTCGTTCGGAAAGCTCGCCGGGCAGATCACTCGGAAAGCTCACCAATCGGATCGTTTGGACGGGCTACCGAGAGGGCATTGTGGGCTCGCGGGGCTCATTTGACAGAAAACGCCGCTAGGGGGCCTCGTTACGAGGTTCGGATTTTGGGAGTCTTGGGGCAATTCGTGATGGATGATTCTCTGACCTGCGGTTTTCCTTCTTGCTAGGAGAGAGCCTTTCCCGATATGCCCGAGCGGCCTTCGCATTTCCTGTCGAATGAGGCCCCCTAGCGGCGTTTTCTGCCAAACGGGGGGGCATTTTCTTTGCAATCGGGCCCCCTATTGGCGTTTTCTGCCAGGGGAAAGCGCGAAGGACGCGAAAGACGAGGGGCGTGAAGGTCGGAAGTCGGAAAAGTTGGGTGCGAATCGAAGGGGACTGAGGGCAATCGAGGAAGGCGGGAAGGCGTGGAAGGTGCGGTGCAAAGGTAGAGAACGGGGCGTGAAAAGTGCGAAAGCCAGGAAAGGCAGGGTGCGAATCGAAGGTTGTTGCGGTGCTTTCTGTTGAGGGAAGTGCGAGAAGGGTGGAGTAAGAATTGGATGGCGCCGTTTTTTAAAATCCTAGCGCTCGTTTTTCTCGCAGCTGTTCTCTCATCTGTTAAACGCTACGAGCATTTAACACGAGCATTTAGCAGGTTTTCGTGCGGCGTTTGGCTTGCGGCGCAAATTACAATGGACAGCAAGGATAAAAAGGCTTCGTGGGAAGGTGCTGTCGTGTCAAAGGACGAGTTTGCCGAATACGAGCATGGCGCCAACGAAAGCCATGGCGACGGCGAATGCCGCGATGCCAACGAGGATGGAGCTGCCGCTGGGGAAGCTGCGGCCGACGTTGCCGCTGCCGCTGGGGAAGCTACGGTCGACGCCACCGCTGCCGATGGCGCGGTCGCAGGTGCCAACGCCGGCGAAGGCGCCAACGAAAGCGCCGCCGCTGCCGAAGACGCCAACGCCAAGGCCCGTCGTCGCGCTCATCGGGCGGCCATTCGCGCTCAGCGCAGGCAGCGGGGCGCTTTTGGGCAACAGGGCTCCGAGTGGGGTGGCCTGCCGTATTCGGACGCGCTGCTGCAGGAGGGCCTCGAGCATGCGCGCGTTATCGCCGAGAAGCGAATCAGCGGCGCGCCGCGCACTGCGGAAGATTGGCTCGACAACAACGCGGAAGTGAACCTCGCGCTGCTTGCGAAGGCGGGCCGCCTCGCGCGGGAATGCCTCATTGAGGCGCACCTCGATGCCGTCTATGCGGCCACGAAGGGGTACAAGCGGCTTTTCGAGGCGCACGACCTGGGCGCCGAATACCATCGCGCCGTGCGCCTTGCGGTGGAAGATTCGATAGACAAGTTCAATTTGTCGGAAGGCCACGTGCTGAACAGCTGGGTTTCGACGAACAAGAAACCCGTGGAGCGTCGCCTGTGCGAGTGCTATGCGCAGAAAACCGCGCTTCGCAGCGAACATGAGGCACGGAAATATTTTGCGATTATCAAGGCGTATCGAAAACTTGAAGATTCATTGCAAGGCGCACGCAGGCCGACCGAGGACGAGCTGCTTGAAGCCCTCGCGGAACACACGGCAACGCGTGGGTTGAGCCGGGAAGCCATGCTCGACATTCTTGATCGTGGGTCCGATGGCGTACACAGGGTGACATTCTCCGCCGCACCGCCGTGCGGTCGAGGAGCTGCGCCTGCTGCCGCACGCGCGAGCGTGGTTCCTGCTGCGAAGCTTGCGGCTGGCGCGGCGGATGCCGTGAGCGTTGTGGACACTATCAATGGTGCGGAAGATGCGGACGCCGCGGGCTTTGCGGACGCCGGGCGTGCGCGGCGGGCCTCGGATGCCGAAACCGCCGCTGTGGAGGGATGCGTTGCGGGTTCCGAAAGTGCCGCGGGCTCCGCATCGATGGGCGGCGAGCCGGTCGTTCATGATTCCGATGCGCTCATCTTTCGAAACGGCATCGAGCAAGAAATGACCCCGCTCGAACGCGCAGTGTACAAGGCTCGTCTCGCCCCCATTGTCGATGCCGACGCGCACTTGCAAACGCTCGCGAAGACGGCTGAGGAAATTCGTGTTTCGTGCGGGCTGCCGATGATGCAGGTCGATCGCGTGCGCCGCATTGAGCTGCGCCTGCGAGAGCGCTTCGTGCTTGGTGGCGAGCTCGGCGTGTATTCGGGCGCCGAAACTTCGACCTGGCTGCGTCAGGAGCGCTCGCGCCTCCACAGCGATTACTGGCTCTTGGACCTGTTGGCGCTGCGCCTGGCCGAGATGTTTCCGAAGCAATCGGCGCTTTCGAGGGCCAAGACCAAATCCACGGTCGAAGCAAAAGCCGGCGATGCGTCGGCGGCTCGCCCGCAAACCGTGGGCGTTACGCGCGACGATTGCTACAGCATGCTGCTTCCGATGGCTGTCAAAACGGACGATTTATCGGGGAAGAACGGAAACGGATACGCGAAGGCGTTGTGGGAAAACAAGAAGCTGTCCGAGGATGCGGCCGAAAAAGAAGGCTGTCTTCAGGCGTATGAGGAATATCTCGAGAATCCGCTCGCCGTTGTGCGGGGCAAGATGCTCGCGAGGGTGCCGAGCGAGGCTTTCTCTGAAGAGGACCCGTGGCGCGTGCTTTTGTGGCATTTCTTCTTCGATGAAGTGACCGACACCGAAATCGAGGAATTCGTCGCGGCGCTCAAAGATGCGCTCATTCACGATGCGGCGGTTACGGGGTCGAGCGAGTACGTCGCATCGACGGCGCGCGCCTATGTGGTGAAAAGGCTGCTCGCGTCGGCAGCGGCGCGCGGCGACGGCTGGGATCGCGCGCTTGAGCATGCGCTTGGTCTTATGTTGTGCTGGATGTTCGACGTTGAATGCGCCGACGACGAATCGGTGGCGCTTGCGAACGACGGCCTGCTTACGGGCGGCGGCGTGGCGCCTTCTCGCAAGAAGCCGAAGGCGGGCCGCGTGCTTTCGTTTGACGCGTATATTGTTGACGGCCCTGCGCGTATCGACCTCGAAGAGGGTCGCGAGCTGCGCGTTCACCCGTGGTTGCGCCCTCGTGTGGGCATTGGGCATGCGTTCGAGAAAGACGAATGCCGCCAGCTTGGGTGCCGCCGCGCGGAATTCTCAGGCGAAAAGGCATGGGGTGCCATGAATCTTCCGGGGCAGCAGGAATGTTTGGCCCTTGGCGCAAATGGTCGTGCGCAAGACCCGGTTTCCAGAGAGCATGCTTTGCTGCTGTATGCGGGAAGCGAACCGCAGGGCAAGGAAAAGGGGTGGCTTGTCTTCGATTTGACGTCCAAGAATGGCACGCTCATCGTGCGTTCGAATGCCGATGGAAGCATGTCGAATGTGATTGCCGGCTTTGGTGCGAACAATTACGCCGATGCGAGGGCGCTGTCGTTTGGGCCTGCGTGCGCGGGCGATGAGCTGCTTCTGCGCGAGGCGGTCAGGCGTGCGGGTGCGGCGGTTCAGATGCGCGGAGCGTGCATTATGCCTGGTGACACGCTCGTATTCGGCTTTGCCGTGATGGAAGATGCCAGCGGCGTGGTTTCGTTCGGCGCGCGAAACGGTGCGTTGTGCCTGCGCGTGCGCGAGGCTTAACGGGCGCGTTTGGCCGTGCGTGCACATGGGGCATTCAGTCTAGCGAACTGAAACGTTCACCCAGCCCGAATGTTGCGAAGATGCGATGCGGCTTCCCTCGACAAGAGCGCAGCTTAAACCGGGGCGCAGTTCGAGTATGTTCGTGGTTGAAAAGCTCGGTTGCTGCACATAAAGCGGGCGCTCGCTTGTGTTGGTCGCGATCCAGCGGCCGTGGTCGCTTTCGTCGGGATGCACGGCAAGCCCGCCAATCGTGCGTGGGCACCTGCGCACCTGGTCGGCATCGATGCGCGTCGCGACGGAGCAGGTGTAGAAAATGATGCAGCGGGAGCATGCGGTGGCATTGCCTTCATAAGGCGTATCGGTGACGTATTCCATAGTTGCTTCCTGCGCTTTCGTTGCTGAAGTTGTTTGACCTGCGACTGTGTGCGCGGTTGAGGGCGGCCGAGCCGTGTCTGCATCGCGGCAGAGCTGTGCCCGCTTGCGGTTGGACCGTATCTGGATTGCAGCCGAGCTGCGCACGCATTATGGCGAAGTCTGTGTCCGCTTGCGGTTGGGTAATGCTTGCATCGCGGTTGGGCGGTGCTGCGTTGGCATCGGTCGTGGTCGCTGGCCATTTCCGTGCGATTCGCCGCGCGGCTTCGCCCTTCGACCTTGCGGCAACCTGTTAAACGCTACGAGCATTTAACAGGTTTCAGCCCGCGTCGGCGCCGTGCGCGCCAATTCTCCCGATCGCTTCGGGCGGCTTCAATGCGCAGCGTGTTCTCCGGTCTCTGCTCGTTGTGCGTGATTCTGCCTTAGCCCATGTGCGGCCCTACTCTGCGTGTTCCGCGAAGCCGTTTTTCTTAAGCCACGCTTTCGCGGTGGGAAGCCTTCCTTTTGGTGTGCCTCGTCGTGCGCGGCCGATTTTCTAATATAGGAAAGCCCGAGCTCGCGATTTTCCTCGACGTGGTGAACCGCGCCCTGCGCGATGTAGGACCCTGAATACAGGGCGCATCCCAGGAAGAACTGCGCCACCACGGCTCCCTTCGCCGCCGCCTCGCCCATAAACAGCATGACGTCGGCTTCCGAATACTTGATCGAAGTTCCCCCGAGGTTGTCGCGGGCGCAAATGGCGAGGTAGTACAGGGCGCTCACGCAGCCTTGGCGCGCGAGCCGCTCGAACACGCCTACTGCCTGCGCATAGTGTCCCGAGTTGAACTCGTCAAGCGCTTGCGCGAGCGTGCCCGCTTCGAACGAGGGCGCGTCCTGCGCCAAAATTCGTCCGCCGCCAAGGGCGGCGTTCAGGCCAAGCAGGTGGAGCTCGTGGCGATACGATGCCTTGTCGTGCGGTAGGGCATTTTTCAGCTGCGTCGTGGTCGGACGCTGGGCGGCGTTGACGGCCAGGCATGCTCCGAGCGTCGCGCGAAGCTTCGCATCGAACGCGTCGACTGCGGCGCGTGCCGCCTTCTCGACGGCAGCGGCGGATTCTTCGGTGCCATACGTCGATTGCAGGGTTTCGGCGATGTCTTTCTTCAAGAAATCGAGCGTCTCGGCGTCGTGCGCGAAATCGTTGAGCGCAGCTTCCTCGAGGTAGATGCCTTTTTCTCGCCCATATTCGATAAACCCGGGAAACGGAGCGATCGAGCGTTCGTGCGCGAGGCGCTCGCGCTCGTCGGTCCAGGCGGGGTCGTATCGAAGGCTGCCGTCGCTATTCTGGGCGACCACGCCATACGCGGGCGGCTTGTTTTCGCCGGCGAGCAGCGCGAGCATCGTGGCCGCGAGCGAATACGCGTCGCTGTCTTTGCGCAGGTCGGCTTCATCGCTTGAAGGAAAGCAGCATTCCGGAGACGAGAAGCCCTGCGTTCCCCAGGCGGGTCGGGCCTGGTCGCGCGAGGTTTGCGCAATGCCGAAGTCGATGAGGCGCACGCATCCTGTTGAATCGAGCAAGATGTTGCTGGTCTTGATGTCCTGGTGGATTACGTGTTCGCGAAGTTCCGTTTCCGCCGTGGCGAGGAAGGCGATGACGGGCGATATGGTCGAAAGCGTCTCCTCGACCGTCATGCCTCTTCCCATGCGGCGAAGGTGTTTCGCAAGGGTGTCGCCGTCGAGCCATTCCTCGACGATGCAGCTTTTTTCTTGGACGCCGGCTGCGTGTGGCATGCGCACGGTGCCATGCGCGAGGGCGTTGGGAAGCACGCGGAAGTTTGAGAACTTCTTCAACGAACGCCATTCGAGCAGGCATTCCTCGTCGTTTTCGAACACCTTCACTGCAATTGGGGTGCCGCCGGGCGTGTGCGCTTTGAAAATGGTCGCTTGCCCACCGTGGCTTACCGCTTTCTCGAATGCGAGATTTTGCGGCGTTTGGCGAATGTCGCTGTGCTCGGGTGTGGCGGGGATGAAAAGCAGCTCGCGCGAGAAAGGGGTGCTCGGTGCCGGCATGACGGCCGAACCCGCCAGCGTAGGCGCTGATGCATCTGCCAACATGAATGCTGCCGATGGCAGGGTTGCCGCCATGGCTTTCGGCATCGCTGTCGAGGTCGACGACCCCGTTCCCGTGAGAAGTTCTTGGCTCATGCCGACCCCCTTTGCGCTCAGACCTTCGCGTGCGATGTGGCTTTGTGGTTACGCTAAGGATAGCGTAACCACCACGCGGCGGTCGCTCTTAGCTGCTGTTTCGTCGAACGTTCCGGTGTTCATGGAGGTTGCGCCTTCATCGCCGCGGCCGATCGCTTCGATAGAGCCGGGGTTGACGCCCGCTGCGATTAGGGCGTCGCGCACGGCTTCCGCGCGGCGCTGGCTCAAGTCGACCAGGTCGCTGCGCGAGAATGCGGGCGAGGTGGCGGTGTAACCTTCGACGACCACGGTGGCGCCGTTGTTGCTCGTAATGGTGCCTGCGAGTTCGGCGAGCGTCGCTTTGGCCTGGGCGGGGTCGATGAATTCGGCGGAGTCACCCACGAAGGCGAGCACCGTTTCATTCAGAACAACCTGGGCGCTCTGGCCGCGCTCAAGGTGGGGGAAGCTGAGCGAATCCTGTTCGAAATCGATGGTCGAAACGGTTGGTAGGTCGGCGTCGCAGCCAAGGCGCGTGAGCACGTCGGGCTCGACAATCGCCACGCCGCCGGTCGCTTCAACGAGGGTGGGATAGAGGCTCTGGAGCTTTGCTGCGATGGAGTTTGGGATCACCTGCTCGCCGCTCGCCTGGCCGAGGCCGTAGAAGTGCACTTCGATGCCCGAGAAATTCGCGAGAGCACCCATGCTTGCCAGCTGGTTCGCGATGTCGTTCGCATCGGCGTTCAGAAGGTCGCTCGATCCAGCCAAAAGCCCCGTGGGGTTCAGCCCCGAGCTAATCACGTTGATCACCATTTTCGAGCCGTTGTCGTGGGCGTGCAGCTCGTTGGCGGCGTTGTTGAGGGCGGAAAGGGTATCGATCTCGCCGGTTTGGGCGCGGGCGCCGCACACGCTCGTGAAGTAGTCGGCCAGGAAGGAATCGATTTCTTTTTCTTGGCCGGCCTGCGAGTTCTTCGTGGTGGCGAAGGTTTTCCCGTGCGGGGTCGAATTTGCGTCGCAGGTGAGGTAACCCGCGTAATTGCCCTGCTCAATGGCCGCCTTTGGGTAGGCGAGACACGTTGTGGGAATGCGGAACGCGCTGTTCTGGCTAGCGGAAGTCACGACCATGCAGCTCACCGGCTCGGTAATGGTGGATGAATCGACCGCTGCGGGGTCGATGGCATAGCTTCCGGGCGCAGCGCTTTGCGCGCCGCTGGAACCCTCGGCCGCGCAACCCGTGGCGAATGCCGCGATGAGAAGCGTGAGCAGAAACGATGCTGCGATGGTTGCCGTGCGAAGGGCGGTGTTGTTCTTGAAGCTCATGGCAATCGGTCTCCTTTACGCTGCTTTTGCCTGGTCAGAGGCGGAGTTTTCAGTGTCGACGATATCGTTGGGGGCGGCGCTTGCGGTCGGGTCGCCTACGGCCTCGCTGGTGTCGACTGCGGTTTCGGCGTCGGCAGCGGTGCCGGTCGGGTTGGCGGCTGCAGCGTTAACGTTGGCCGCTGCGTCGCCGCCATTGCCAGGGCTGTTGGCCGTTGCCTCATTCGTCGCTGCGGCTTCGGCTGTGGGGGCTTTCTGCTCGTCGGCAATCGCATTGGGGTATTTCTTTGCGATGCGCGCTTCGAATTCCGCGGAAAGCTTGGCGAATTGCTCGCGTTCCGCCTTGCGTTGGGCTTCGATTTCGTCCACGAATCCGATGAAACAGTTGTGGCTGTCGTCCGATTTCGCGACGAGCTGCTGGAACACCTGTTCGCACGAACCCTTCGCCGCGGCGATGCTCTGGCGTCCGGCGGCGAGCGCGACGCGGGCGGCGGTGGCGATATCTTCGTCGATGTGGTTCTCGATGATGCGCATGCGCTCGATTTCGGCTTGCAGAGCTTCGGCTTCTGCACGAATGTCGAGGCTCTTAATAAGGAAGGCGGCGATGGCTTCACCAAGTGCGATGCCCGCCATAATCAGGACAAACGCCATGCCGTCGATCGAGAGGCCGGAAACGACCTCGCCCGAGACGCTCGTCGTGGTCGAGGCCGCTTCGGTGGTCGCACGCAGGAAGGCACCGGCCATGGCCACGAAAAGCGATCCGATGATCGCACACGCGGCGGGGCCCTTCTCGCCTGCGGCGATTTTCTCCGACGTGACCCAAGGCAGAATGATGAGCAAAAGGCTTTGGGCGATGGCTACGAGCCCGGCGAAGAAGTTGTTCGGACTGAAGGTGCCGAACGGGTCAACGTCGAGGAAGACGCACACGGCTGAATAGTCGAGGCCTGCGTTGGCCAGCGCCAACATACCAAGTAGTGCGGTGCTCGTGACTTTGTTCATGGCCTACTCCTTCGTCTCGAGGGTTGCGCGGGGCGCGCGTGTCTGACTGGTTTGGCGAGCTTGGCGGGCTGCGCGTTTCGGGGTGATGCGCTCCAGGCGCTGTTCGGCCTGGATAATCTGGCTGCGAACGGCTGCGCGGTAGGTGGATTCCATCGTTTCGGTGTAGCGGGTGAGCGCCTCCTCGATTTCCGCGAGGTGCTTTTCGGCCATGCAGGCGGTTTCGTGATAGAACAGGCCCACGCCGGTTTTGAAGAACGTCGCGTAGCTGTCGGAACGCGCGAGCTGGCGGCCGCGTTCCTCGTCGTAGTTGGGCGCTTCGGGAATGGCGAGGCCGATGCTCGCGGCCGGGTTGCCGATTTCCTTCTTCGAGGCGGAAGGCGAAACCGACATGCGGGCAGGGCCTTCAGGCAGGGTAATCTTCTTGCGGAACAGGTTCATTTCCTAGCCCTCCTTCTCGATGACGTCGACGTTGCGCGTGCCCAGCACGCCGACGAGGTTGTAGGGCGGCTGCACGTTTCCGCGGCGCGCGGCCCATTTGAGGTGCGTGTCGCTGAGCACTTCGTAGTTGCAGGCGGTGAAGGCGTGGCGCGCTTCGAGCGCTTCCGATGTGCGGTTCACCATGCGGTTCGCGCGTGTCTGCATGGCGGTCCAGGCGGAAAGCTCGCTTTCGACCTGGCGCGCGGCCGCTTCGCGTTTTGCCACCTGAACGGCCTTGTCGTGCTGCTTGATGGCCTCACGGTCGGCCTCGGGCAGCGTCGAAATGTTGCGGTCGTCCACATGGACGGGCTGGTCAACCGCGGCTCGGGCTTCGTTGACCGCGCCGCTGAGGCGGCTGCAGGTTTCCTCGCACACGGCTTGAACCTCTTTCGCCGTGTTCATGACGCGGCTCAGCTGGATTTCCTGGAGGCTCTGGTCGCTGCGCGCGGAACCCTCGAGCTTCGAGAGGAAGGGCGAGTTGCAAACGTGGTCGGAGGTTTTCTGCTTAACCTGTTTCGACCACAGGATGCCGCTAATGGCGGTGGTCCACTTCTTCGGCGAGAAAATCGCCCTGCTTGTGATGCGTATGTTGCGGTCGAGCTTGTCGAGCTCGAGGTCGATCCACTCCAGGGCCTCTTCGCACTCCTTGATTGTCGTGATCGACGTTGGTTTTTTGACTTTGCCCATGGCGCGCTCCTTTCCGGCGGGTGCTTGTTGGGTGGGCCGCTTTCGCGTTTGCTTTTCGCGGTTCGCCTTCTACATGGAAAACGGCGGATGGTTTTTCTGGAAAACCAACGCCGCCTTGGCCGGCGGGTAAAGCACGGTTGCGTTGTCGCGGGGCCGTGCTTCGCGCTCTATTCCGACGAGGCGGCGTGGGGCAGGTGGGACGGCCTAGTACGGATACGCTCTGCCTCCGCAGTGGGGGCATTGGGTCCACAGCACCTCGGTGGTGTGTTCCTTGTTGAAAACTTCGTAGCAGTTGCTGCATTCAAATGTTTGCTCGACCATGGCGGGCTCCTTTTCCGGCGGGGGATGCGTTTCGGACGCGCCGCCGTTCGCGCGTCTTGCCCTCTACATGGAAAAGTGCGGATGCTTTTTCTGGAAAATGCGAAAGGCCTGGTGGGAGAGGCATTGAAGGTTTGGTGGACATGGAGTTGGGTATGCGGCTAGCGGCTTGGCGGGCGTGGCGTCGGCGTGCCGCTTGCGGCCTGGTGGGCGATGTGGGAAATGCCTGGTGTTCGAAATGCTGGCTGTGCTGGCGCGGCCTCGCGGTCGAGATGCTTAGGGCTTGGGTGCGCGGAAACGTAGCTCGTGCCGCTTGCGATTTGGTGCGCGGGTCGGCTCTGGTTGCGGTCTGGCGGGTGAAATGATGCGCGTGCCGTCTATGGCCTGGTAAACGGATTGTCGACCTCCCGTTCAAACCTTGCGTTGCGCCTTGTCGGGTCGTTTCTGCCAGGAAATGCCACAAGGGGGCCTCATTGCAGGCATGTTGTTCGGACGAAATGGGGAATTCGGCGTTGAAGATATTTGCGACCTGCGGTTTTGCGGTCGCAGTATCGGATTGCTCGTCATGGGAAGCCTAAAAAGAGGCCCCCTTGCGGCGTTTTCTGACAATTCAGAACGATTTCTCTGCAGGGAGGCCCCATTGTGGCATTTTCTGCCGGTTTTGATTTCTTTGCGGGGCGTTTCTTCCGCGTTGTTTTCTGCTGGGTGGCGATGATGTGGAATCAGATTCCATGTGCCAAGCGGGGAAGGCCGTTCGTTTGATAGCTAAAATATCCCGGTGATCCGCGCCTTCTCGAAGGGGTTTTAAGGATGCTCGATAATCGGCGGCGATGCGCTCGTGGAGTCGTTATTTGTATGCTCGCAAGGAGTATACTCATGCCCACACGAGGCTTGATGTTGCCGACACCGTGAAATTGGGCCGCGTCTTTCAGATAAGAGTAAAAGCCTGGCGGGCTCAATCGCTTGCGCAGCCGCCTGTGTGGCAGGGCGGTTTCGAATGGTCGTTCTGAATGGGCACAGGCATGTTGGCAAAACAATGTGCAGGGGATTCGCGCGATTGCCGGGTCCTGCTATTTGCATGGGCATTGCCTCGTTGGACACGCTATGGCCGAAATTGAGTAGAGTACGGCCGGGCTTGTCGCTGTCGATGCTTTTTGAAATCGAAGTTTTGCTGACGTGGGCGCGCAAATTGCGCTTGGAATACGAGGTGGGCTCATGAAAACGCTGGTTGTGGGCGATTTGCATTTGAAGCAGCAATTCGTGCTGCCTCGCATCGATGGGATGCTGGCTGGTGATGCAGAAATTGGGCGTGTTGTATTTTTGGGCGACGCGTGCGATGACTGGGGCGCGAACGAAGCCGATGAGCTAAACGCTATGGAGTTTTATGCGAAATGGGTTCGCGAGCATCGCGGGCGCGGCATGCGAATCGACGTGCTGCTGGGCAACCACGATTTTTGCTACGTGCGTGGCAAGCGTGGCCCGGGCTCGGTCATGTCCATCATGCGTAATCTGCGACCGATTCTGGAAGATGCCCTGCAGACAAAGGTCGCCTGTGCAGTTGGGCCGTATTTGTGCTCGCATGCGGGCGTGACGGGAGTGTGGGCGAAGCGGTTTTTGGCCGACGTGCCTGCTGATGCGGCAGCGATTGCCCAGCGCTTGAATGAGATGCTCGCCGATTCGTCGCATTGGGGCGATTTGGACAGCTGTCCGCCGTCGCGTGGGGGCTGGTCGCTGCCGGGGCCTTTGTGGGCCGATTTGCGCGATATGCTCGACGATGCGCTGCCCGGCGTGCCGCAAATTGTGGGTCATTCGCCGGTCGAGCGTGTGGAGGACTATGCTGGCGGTTGGATGACGGCAGGTCGCGACCCCCTGTGGGCATGCGATACTATGTCGCTCATGAGCTATGGTGCGCCCATCGGCGATGGGTCGATGTTGCTTGTTGACGAGCCGGGTGCAATGGATGGGTCAACCGGGTTGTGTGACTCGGGCGCTCCCGGCGAACTGCGCGGCCTGGGCGCATCGAATGGGGCAGATGATGCCGCCGAAACGCTTGAAGCGCACGCGGTGCCGTTCCCGGGTGAGGGCACATTCGCCGAAGCGTGCAAGCGATATTGGGAAGCACGCTAGCCGGCGACGTTTTGGGCTGGTCCCGGCGCCGGCGGCTTCCTCCTTATTCCTTGCGGTAAAACGCCATGCACACGAGGGAAATAATGCAGAACGCCGCCGCGCACAGCAGCATGTGGAAGAAGCCCTGTGCGCCCGGCGTGGCAGAAACAAAACCGAGCAGCAGCGCTGGTGCCACAGTGGTGCCCACTTGACGAACCAGCGCAATGGTTGCGATTGCGGCTCCGCTTTCTGTGGGGCTCGTGTTTTCGAGCACCATGTAGTTGGTGGGTGCGCCCATCGCAAAACCCATACCCAAGCCCATAATAGATAAACCGACGATGAGCAGAATTGCGTTTGCGCTGTTCAGGCTTACGAACGCGAGGAATAAAAAGCCCGCGGCCGCCACGGAGAGGCCGCCCATCATAACGGGTTTAGGACCGAATTTATCGATAAGCTTGCCGCCAATCGGCGGGCCGAACATGCTCACGATGCCTACGGGCAAAATATACAAGCCGCCCGAGCCAACCGGCGCGCTCATGATGAACTCGGCGACTTCGGGGATGATTGTCATGGTGATAATGACGCAACCCACAAAGAAACTCACCACCATGGTGATGACGATAGGCTTATTGCCGAGGTATTCCAAATGGAACACGGGGCTTTCCGCGCGGCGTTCCGTCAGCACAAACGCAGCGAGCGCCACAACGAAGCCTAAGGCGGGAGCGAGTACTTCTGCAGATGCGAGCGATTGGCCGACATGCCGCACGTCGATGTGCTGAACTGCGAACAGGAACAGCAGCACCGTGACGACGAGCAGTACTGAGCCGGGGATATCGAGTGGCGTCGAGTCTTCGACGTTGTGGTTCGGAAGAGCGCGCAGGCTCGCGATAATGAGCGCCAAGCATACGGGAATGGCGAAGAAGAACAGCGCCGACCAGTGATCGTTTCCTACGATGCCCACGACCAGGCTGCCTACGGCGGCACCAATGACGTTCGCGATACCGGCAACGGCGGCGGCTATGCCGAGCGCCATGCCCTTCTTTTCTTGAGGGAACGTCGACCCTATTTCGGCGTTCGCTACGGGAATAATGCCGCAGGCGCCAACGGCTTGTACCAAGCGGCCGGCGAGCAGGACGGGGAAGCTGCTGAGTATTTGCGACAGGCCGCAAATAAGCGAGCCTGCCATGAACACGAGCAAGCAACCGATGAAGACCGGCTTGCGGCCGCGGATGTCGGCGAGCTTGCCGATAACGGGGATACATGCGGCGTAGAACAGCGTGTAGATGTTCACCATCCAAATGCCCGCGGTGTCGCCTAGACCGAAATCTTGCTGAATCACGAGACGTACGGGTGAAATCATGCCCACGTATAGCCCGCCGAGCAAAAGGCCCAAAAGATATATGGCGAAAATGGCGCCAACGCCGCTTTGCGTGTTCGATTCGATATTTCCGCGCATGAAGGTCCCCCGTGAAGCGTTTGCAAAACCCCTCTATGGTAGCACTGGGAAATCGGGTTCGTGGTTTCTGCACGAGAGCTTAATGTGGAGGGTGCAAGGTGCAGGGGGAATGCGACGCGTGGAGTGCGAAACGACGTTCGACTCGAGGCTTTTCTCGTTTCGCCCGTGAATTTCTTGGCTGAAAATGGCGTGTTTTTCATCAGGCGTCTTATTGATATTTACGGTGCTAATTTGCGGTTGCCACGGGCGTGGAGTTCTTTTTCGGGCCTGTTTACGCTCGTTTTTGTTTCTTGCCAAACTCTTGCGTTCCCGCTTCGTTTCTCGACGCGCGAGTCGCACGTATGGGACAATGAAGGCAACGAAGAACTCAGCGGAAATTCGGGCGAAACGGAGGCGACCGTGGCGAAGCATATGACGAGGCGGACGTTCGTGGCGGCGGCATGTGGCGCCGTAGCCGCGGCGGCGTGCGGCCCTGTGACCGCGACGATGCTTGGTTGCACAAAGCGGAATGCAGGCGACTCTGCGTGGACGTGGGAAGAAGACGCCGACTTGCCCGCGTTGTGCATGGAGGTCTCTGGCGGCGCAATCGTTGCCATGCCGGGCAATGGCTGGAAGCCGCAAGGCGAGTGGATCCAGCTGCAGCTTTCGGGCGGCTCGATTCCTGGCAAGGAAATTGAAGCCATAACCCAGGAGGGCTCAACGTTGGTTGTGCGCTTGAAGAAACCGAATAGCGACATGGAGACCATGGATTTGTGCCTTACCGAATATCGTGTGGCTGGCGGCGATATCTCGAGCGTCGAATCGGTCGTGGTCGAAGACAAGGGCGAGCGCCTCGAGGCCCAGCTCGGTGTCGACGGCGAGGCCCGCGCCGTGCAATAGGACAAACGTTACGCGCCGCTTTCTTCGCTGACGCTTTTCGTCTTAAGGGCAAAACGTGCAGTTGTCGCAAAAAGAGCGGCGGCTGCACGTTTTCACTTGTGCCGCTATGGTATATTTGCGAACAGACGTTTGTAGATTGATTCGTGGCATGTGCGGTTTTCGCCGCTTGTCGCTTGTGAGAGGTTGCCGATGATTGCATTCCTGAAAGGCACAATGGCCGGCCGAAGCGCTGATACAGCCTTCGTCGACGTGAACGGAGTCGGCTTTGCCGTGTACATGCCTGCGACCGATATTGTGAAACTCCCCGAGGCGGGCGCCGATGTGGCGCTGTTCACGCATCTTGCCGTGCGCGAAGATGCTATGACGCTGTATGGCTTCTTGTCTCAGGAAGAACATGCGTTGTTCCTGCGTCTTATTGGTGTGTCGGGCATTGGCCCGAAGGCGGCGCTGGCGGCGCTTTCCACGTTCAAGCCGGCCGAACTTATTTCCGCTATTCAATCAGAAGACGTGAAGGCGGTGTCCACCATTCCGGGCGTGGGCAAGAAAACCGCGCAGCGCCTTATTCTGGAATTGAAGGGCAATTTGGCGCAGGCGGGCGAGCAAGACCTGTTCAGCGCCGCGACGGCAGCCGCCACTGAACGCTTGCAGGGCGCGCGCGACGGCCTGCTTGCTATGGGCTTTACGCTGGCCGAGGCCGATTTGGCGCTGAAGGGTGCTCCCGAAGAATTGAATACCGAGGGCGCGCTGTTGCAGTATGCTTTAAAGCGGCTTGGCTCGGTGGGGTAAAGGAAGTAATTCGTGGCTGAAGGCATTCAAATAGAAGGAATGGTGTTCGAGGCGCCTTCGGGCGGTTCGGCGTCGGGAGGCGCGGGCTTCGCGCAGCAAACGCCACGCGAGCGTGTGGTTTCGAGCGACCTCACCGAAGACGATTTGGCGCTCGATCGCTCGCTTCGCCCGAAATACCTGGACGATTATCTGGGCCAAACGCGCGTGAAAGACAGCTTGTCCATTCTTATTCAGGCGGCCAAGCAGCGCGGCGAATGCATGGACCACGTGCTGTTCAGCGGCCCTCCGGGTTTGGGCAAAACCACGCTCGCCACCGTTGTCGCCAACGAGTTAGGCGCGAACATTCGCACCACGAGCGGCCCGGCTATTGCGCGTCCAGGCGATTTGGCGGCTATTCTTACGAATCTCGAAGAAGGCGACGTGCTGTTCATCGACGAGATTCATCGCTTGAATCGCCAGGTGGAAGAAGTGCTGTATCCCGCGCTGGAAGATTGCGTGCTCGATATTGTGGTGGGCAAGGGGCCGGCGGCGCGCAGCATCCGCCTCGATTTGCCGCACTTCACGCTTATCGGCGCGACCACGCGCACGGGTTTGCTTACCGGGCCTTTGCGCGATCGATTCGGTATCGTGTTCCGCTTGGATTATTACACCCCTGAAGAGCTTGCTGACATCGTGAAGCGCTCGGCGGGCATTTTGGATGTGGCGGTCGATGAGGAAGGCGCCATTGAAATCGCGCGCCGTAGCCGCGGAACGCCTCGCTTGGCGAACCGTCTGCTCAAGCGCGTGCGCGACTGGGCGCAGGTGCGCGGCAACGGCGATATCGACGAAGATACCGCGGCAGCGGCATTGAGCTTTTTCGAGGTCGATTCGCTGGGGCTCGATGGCCTTGACAACAAGATCCTTGAGCTTTTATGCGACTCGTTTGCGGGGCGTCCTGTGGGACTTACCACGCTTGCATCGGCGCTTTCTGAAGATCCGGGCACGGTGGAAGACGTGTATGAGCCGTTCCTTATTCAACAAGGGCTCATTATGCGCACACCGAAGGGTCGCCAAGCAACTGCCAGGGCGTTTGACCATCTGGGCCTGAAGATGCCTGGGACGGAAGCGTAAGCGAGCCCGAACAAGCCCGTGGCGAGTTTTGGGCATACGCCAAAAGTCAGCAAGCGGGAATCTGACGAGGCGAGTTCGCTTGAAAGAGGAGTGAAGCGTGGCAGCGCTACGCGAACGACGAATGAAAGCGAAATCGTCCGCCAGATCCCCGCGCAGCGTCGAGCGGATACTCCGTTCGGCAGAACGGGGTTCCTAACATGTTTCAGCAAGATTATTTGATGCGTTTGATCTGGCAATTCGTCGAGGCGATGCGTCGCACGGTTGAGAAAGACGACGACCCCGATGCGAAAGCTGCGTCGGTGGAAGACGCCATCGCGAATGCGCTCGAAATGGATGCGAATGTGGTACTGGGGCTGGCGCCCGAAAGCTTCGCGGGCATTCTGAGCGTATCGGGAACCGATCCGCATGTGGTCGAGTATTTGGTGCGCGGCATGGCCCTTGAGTCGTATTACCTTGAACAGGCCGGCAAGCAACAGGCGGCTCAGCTGCGATTCGATCAGGCTTGTGCGCTCGCCGCAGCATATGGCATCGAGGCGCCTGCGGCGGATGAGATTCCCGTGATGAACGATTTCGACGAAATGCTCGAGGCTGACGGCATTACGGGTGAGGAGTAGCTTTCGTCGGGCTTTTTCTGGCTGATTGGTACGCCATCGCGCCGTTGCGCACGGTAGTTCGATTGAGGCGCTGTTGATGGTGGTTGTCGTTGGCGGGTGAAGAGCGGTTGTCAATGATTGCTTGCGGCGGTCGAGACCTCACGTGAGCCCGATGCTTTTTAACCGCATGTCAACAGTTCGTCGGCGAATTGCAAGTTTTCAAAATTCATAAAGAAATGCCGCGCAATCTCACTAAAATGATAATAATCGCCGAAGTAAGACCGAATGGCACCCGTGCCGTCGTGGACGATGGAAGCGTTTTGTTCCATCGTAAACGGTGGGGCAGGTTTTGGTGGACCCAGAGCAATCTGGGCAGATTACATCCCCGGTAATTCGGGGAGAGAAAGAGGCCGAAAATGGCTGAAGGAACTGTCAAATGGTTCAACCCCGAGAAGGGCTACGGATTTATCTCCCAGGCCGATGGCGAAGATCTTTTCGTTCACTTCTCCGAGATCAAGATGGACGGTTATAAGACCCTCGACGAAGGCCAGCGTGTGTCCTTTGAGGTTACCACGGGTCAGAACGGCAAGCTGCAGGCCAGCGACGTTCATAAACTCTAAAGCGCAAAGCACCAAGCGCTCGCTCTAACAGAACCACGAATCGAGGCTTATAGGACAAAA
>OLOA01000514.1_pt1 | contig 42122 bp, 3 predicted proteins | sample 1672201 | NCBI WGS metagenome assembly OLOA01 (sample SAMEA3136658, study PRJEB25190) | human gut metagenome
GCCCTTTTTGCGTTGGTGACGGGATGGGAATGTCGCCGGGAATCGTGAGGCAGGAAGTCGTGAGGCGGGTAATGCGAGGCGAGGTAACGCTTTTGCTCGATCGAAAGCCCAATCCATCGATTTTTGAAAAAACGGCCATTCGTCTAATGATTGCAAAGCGGCAGTTTTAATTGAAGTGCGCTTAACTTGATAAAAGATTCGTAAAAACCTATCAGGTAACGTAATGGCAACGGCGTTGTTTACCAGTTGTTACCGTATAGACATCCTTTAGAAAAGTTCTAGAATACTTTACCGAGTGTTAATAGGTAGAACTGTGCCTTAATGAGGGAAATCAGGGTCCCTCATGAGCGCCTCAGGGAAATCAGGAGCCCTGTGGCGCTGCAACCAGGATCAAAAGAGGAGTTGGCATAAGTATGATGGAATTCAAGTGAGGCAGCCTCGTTACCGCCCCGATGCAGGATCAGCAAGAATCTGCGCCCGAGACTCAGCAGGACGACGTTCCCGACCCGGGTGCCCATTCGCGCACGCGTGCGCGTACGAATGATGTGCCGGTGAACAGCTTCACCGCGAAGACATGGACGAAGGTGCTCTCGGTGTACCTGTCAGTTTTGCTGGCCTTCACGATGTTTGATGCCGGCGCTCTGACGGCTTATGCCGATGATGCGGCCGCTTCCGAGCCCGTTTCCGCCGAGGTTGCGGCTGATGAGGGGGAGCCCGCCGAAGAGAGCGGCGAAGATCCGCTGGCGTGGGCGGCTACGGCTCAGTCCCATGATCTTGACGCCGATGCCGTGGCCGGTCTCTTGCCGGAAGAGCGAGCGGTGGCCGCCGAGGTGGTTCCCATCGTTACGGCGCGAACCGTGTCGGCCGAGGACTCTCATGCGGTTGTGGATGCTGATATTGCGGCGCGTGTCGCCCCGAATGTGCTTGCTTGGGGTGCTCCTTATCAGGTTCAGTCTGGTTTCCATGTTAAGGGAAAACGTGTTCAGGCTGCCTACGATTTGGGCAACCTTTCGTCGCTTTTGGAAGGCGGTTACCTCGGAGGCTCTCGCGAGGGCGATCGCTTTGCGCTGACCTTGGATGCTCCCTTCCTGTACGTTAACGACGCAGGCCATGTGACCGCAACGTTCTCGGAGGAGGAGTGGCGCCTGCGCACTGCCCTAGCCACTGAGGCCACTGGGGCGGGCGAGGAAGGCGGCGCTGCCAGCTATGACGAGGCGCTCACTCGTGCGGCTGAGGCGGCTGCCGATCCGCAGCAAGCGAAGAATGCTCCGCGAGCGGCCATTTTTGCCGATGCCGTTCCGGATGGATGGTCGCTGTGGCAGGAACACGGCGGCGATTACGTGCGCGTTTCCGATGAGCAGATGGCCGAAGGCGTGTCGGGCCGTCTTGTCTTCGTATACGAGGGCAACGACGGCAAGCTTGCGGCCGATGCCGCATTGCCCGCCTTTGATCTGGGCTTTGCCGGCGAGGTGCCGGCTGATGCGGTGGCCACGGTGCATTTCGGCTATGAAGCTCATTCCTTCACGGCCGTCGCTGAAGGGGACGCCGAGCCGGTTACGGTGTACGGCGACGCGAAGCGCGCCTCGGTGGCGTCTTATAGCTTGGTGAACCGGTCCGAGCCCATGGGCAGCAGCCTGACGGCGGAAGTTTACCGTGCTCCTTCGGTGACGCTCGCGCCCGACGACGCGCCTGCATCCGATGCCACGCCGGCGGCGCCCGACGGCGCGTCTGCGGGCTACCTGATGGTTCTGGCTCGCTATGCCATGGGCTCGGCAAGTGCCCGCGGTTGGGCGCTCGACGCCTCGTTCCGTGCCGATTGGAACGGCAAAGGCGGTCTGACGGTAGAGCAGCTGGCTGCCCACATCGCCGACGAGGACGGCGATGCGCAGGAGAATCGCGACGAGGCGGGCGTCGTGCGCACCGATGAGGAGTTTTTGGCGGAGACCTCCTTCGTGGGCGTGCCCGGCCGGGGCGGCGTTATCGCCGTGGACGTGACGGGACTCACCGATGAAGAAATCGCCTCCATCGATCCGGCCGATCAGGGCAGTTTGGATGCCTTTGGCTTGAGGTGCGTGCCTTACACGGTTTCGCCCGATGGCTCGGTGCGTGTGGCCTCGGAAGGGGCGAGTGGCGCTATTGCCTCGGACGAGGCGCGCACGGTGTTGCTGGCTGTTCCCTATAGCGAGGACTCCCTGGCTGCGGTTGAGGAAGGCGATGGGTACGCGCCGGTGGAGGTGCGCCTCGATTTGCAGGCAGCTGTCGTCTCCCATGGCGAGTCTTTTATTCAGGCTCAGTTCGCCACGCTGGCCTCCGATGTGGAGGTTGTTAAGGTTGAGGCTCCGGCTGACGACGGGCAGGATGGCACTGCGCAGGATGGCGCCGCGCAGGCTCCCCCCGAGGGCCCGTCGCTGCCGGGCGTTTCAGAGGATGGCTCTCTCGTCCCTCGCGACGACAACGAGCTGTCCGCATCTAACGGCGAAGCCCCTGCTGCCGATGCCGACGATGCCGCCGCCGATGATGCGCTGGATATGGAGCGCAGCCAGCTTTGGGTCAGCCGCATGAACGAGACCGGCAAGGGCCCTATTGTGCTGGGCAACGCCCTTTCGCGCTCTGCCGATCCGCTCTACAACCGTCCTGCGCTGTTCTCGCCCCGTGTCGGTGATGGCCAGGAGACCATTCTGGTGGGCGGTTTGCCGGCCGGCTATGTGGATCCCAATCTGAAGGTCACCCCTGGCGGCGGTACCGCTATGGGAAACAACACTTATATGATCAAGTCCACCGACAGCCCGTTTTTGGATCTTACGGCCGATATCGGATACGATGCCGGCTTCATGGGCCTGCCCGCTACCGGCTATGCCGACGGCGAGCGCGAGGATGCAGCGCCTGTGTTCGAGCTTCAGATCCCGTATTTCATCCCTTCGGGCTCGGGCGGTCTTACCGAGGAGTACAACTACAACACTTGGACCGGTTTCGGCAACCAGATCGGCTCGGACAGTTCTACGCGCGGTCCGCGTTTGGCCTTGGTATTGAACTCCGATTGCTTCAACGGCAAGTGGAAGATCTACGACATGGATCGCTCGGGGTCCACCAAGGGCACCGAGCTTACCGAGGATCGCTACAAGAGCTGGTACAACTCCGAGGGCATCACGGGTACGTTCCATCTGAAGTACATGGGCAACGCCTCCAATAAATGGCAGCTTATCAAGGATTTTGCTCGTCTTTCCCTGGGCGTGACCTTCATCGGCGTCATTCCCGAGAACACCGGCGGCACTATTCGCTGGGGCGTAACCTACAACTCTTACACCGATGCCAACGGCAACGTTTTGCGTGGCAGCATCGACACGGTTGTTAGTCCCGGTGCCCAGTCCGACAGCTCCACTCAGCGCAATGCCACGTTCATTAAGACCAACCTTGACTGGCACACTAATGTGGAGGTGCTCAGCAAGCAGCCTGTGTTGTGGGATCGCTACAACTATATGGTGTATCGCGTCACGACGCGCAACGTCTCGCCCGAAGTGGACTCTCAGATCGACTACCTCTCCTACTTCTTCAAGTTCCCTTCGGCTGAGCTGACTAACACGGGTATTCGCGATGCCGACTTGGTGACCTGGCTGGTGGAAAACCCGCGTACCGAGAAAGAGGTCGTGACGAAGAACCCCGACCCGCGTGCGACGGTGTCCGGCAAGGAGTACGTTGGCGTTCCCGGTCAGGGCGGCGCTCTCATTTATGATATTACCAACAACCCCGGCGTGGTGAATCAGCTCGATTTGCAGTCGTTTGAAAACGCTGAGGAGCTGGGGCTGCGTGAGTTGCCCTACACCACGGCGGGCATGAACGGCCAGATTTCGTTCGAGGTGCCCGAGGTGGCGAAAAGCGAGATCATCAAGCCAGATGCGGGCCCTGACGACAAGCCTTATAACGAGCTCATGGGCGGGTCGATGTACTACGGCCCTTTGAAGAAGTCGGATGATCAGAAGACCGACCGCAAGGTGTTTCTGCTGGCGCTGCCCTACACCACCAACATGAGTGCCGATGAGTACGTGACGCTGGACACCGAGTCTACGGTGCACTTCGGCGGCCGCGGTGTAGACGACTACATGTGGACGAAGACGTACACCAACACCTCCCAGTTCACCAGCCCCACGGCGGGCGCCAAGATTGAGAAAACGGCGTTGAACATCCAGACAAAGGGGGAGGGTGAAACCCAAGAAGCGCCCCTGGGTCATTCGGTGACCTACCGTCTGAAGAACCTGGGTATTACCGGTAATCAGCCGCTGTTCGGAACCTCGCTCGACGATGACTTCGGCGCCCAAATTCTGGACACACTGCCCACTGGTCTGAACTTGCAGCAGGTGAGCATTAAAGTGGACAAGTCGGTGGCCTCCCGCGAGGATAGCGATGATCCGAATACCGGCAAGCAACCGCTGCAGCTGACGGAGGGCGAGTTTCTGAACGGCGTCAACGTGGTGCCTGACAACAGCTACGTGGCCGGAGCCTCGCGTGTGGCGAAGGCAGGCGACGTCATCGGCGGCATCACGGTGGCAGACGGCTCCGCGCCGGCGCCGGGAGATACGGTGAAGCTTTCGGCGGGCGATGTTATCGATGGCTATACGGTGGTGGAATCCGGGGCCTTCGTGAAGCCGGTTACCGTGCCCGATGCGGCCGACATCTCCGATTGGTTCGCCGCCGATCGCGGCAACCACGGTACCTCGGGCGTTCTGGAATTCGAGTACCGCGACCGTTTGGGCAAGCTGCAGTGGAAGGTTATCGACAACCTGCCCGTTACGCGCAGCTATACCACCTCGGGCACAGGTTCTATCGAGTACACCTTCGGCGACGCGGCCGATCCTGCCAAGAACCTCTCCACCATCCTGGAGACCAACGGCATTGGAGCCATTCCCCATGCCAGCGGCGGCGTGGTGACAGGCACCAACGGCACGTTCACCGGACGCGTTCGCTTCCTGCTGAAGAAGCGCGTGCCCCAATATCGCGGGCTTTCGGTCATCCCGGTCACGATGGAGATAACTGGCGCCCTCATCACGCCGCGCTCCAATGGTGTGGGCGGCCTGTACACCAACAAGGCGAACGTCTCCTTCGGCCAAAAGCAGTGGGTTACCTCCTCTTCCGAGGGCGGCCAGTACTACACCCTAATCGAGCAGTCCAGCACGCCCGATCCGGCCTCCTTCAAGGCTACGCCTACGAAGCCCCTTATCTCGGGCGGCGCGTTCTCGGGTAACAACGGCGGCGTGGGCAGCGTGGCCGATCTGAAGGAAACGTTGGTGAACGAGCCGAATGCTGGCTGGCGCTTCCATATTGGCAACGACTCTCTCGCGCCCATGGAGCCGGCTTATCTGCTCGTCGGCGACAAGCAGACTCCCGCTGGCGCCGTGGCTGGCGCGACCTATCCGGGCATGTTCTACGAGGGCGTGCGCGGTGTGCGCCGCGGCTTCGAGGCCGAGAAAGTCACTATCGGCGGCAACATGTTCGAGGCTGGCGCCATCGAGGGCGTGGAGATCAACTACTACTCCAAAAACGCCAACGACATGCTGCTGCGTACCACCACGCTTACGGCCGCGCAGCTGGAAGCTTACCGCACCAACGACACGGATGGCGACGGGCTCGCCGATGCGGTGCTGCCTTCGGCGCTGTGGGCCGATCAGTACTTCATGAACGTGAAGGTGAACTTCAGCTCCTACAAGCCGGGTAACGGCAACAACAACCGCGGCACCATTGAGATCATCGGCACCCCCAACCAGGTGCTCACCATGCCGCTCGTGGCGAAGTGGACCACCAACTACGACGATGCCAGTTACAACCAGACGGTCTCTAAGACCGCTACTCTGAAGAGCGCCTACGTGCCTATCAAGCCGGCCTTGGCGGTGAACACGGGCTGGGGCGGCAACGGGCTTGCGGCGCAGGCCAATGTCAGCGTGCCCTACCGCTGGGGCGATGGCGAAGGCGAGGAAGCCTACTTCAGCTACACCTTCACCAACGACTCATTCTTCACGGCGCGTCGCCTGAACCTCGATCTTCAGATCAACGATAACGCTGCCAGCTCTATGGTCATCACCACCGACGAGGACGGCAGCCCCCTGCAGCGCGGCTTCGTAGGCGAGGAGCTGGTGCTGCCCGGTTTCGAGTGGAACAGCTACACCACCTCGGTTGAGCGCGAAATGCCGGAGAGGCTGGGTACGACTCCGGACGGCAAGACCGTCACTCTGAACAAGCGCGATGGCGAAGGCAACATCGCCTTCAATATCGACATCGACGGCGATGGCGTGGCCGACTTCCTCATTGATGCCAACAACGACGGCGTGGTAGACGACCCCGACGATGTGTACCAGTACAGCCCTATCTACGACGAGGTTCAGCATACCGGCTGGCTGCACAAGAACGCCGCCATTTCCGCTATTGACTTCTTCTCGGCCAACATCAACGGCGAGCTGGCCAAGACCAACGCCGCCCAGGCCGCGGCCGAGGAGGCTGCGCGGCAGATGAGCTACGACGCCGTTGAGCTGCAGAACTTCATCTACCTTGATACGCAGGACGGCTCCGGTAAGGGCGACGGGCCGCGTGTTGCCGTCGACGCGGTTTCGACGCAGCCCGAGGAGACCGACACGCTGGTGTCCACCACTTCCTCGGGTGCCAACACGGTGGAAGTGTGGGAGCGCGTTACCACCGAGACCTACACCTACACCGGCGCGTCTTTGACCCAGGGCGACTTTAGCCTGAACCCTGGGGACGTGCTGGGCGTGCGCACCACCACCGTGCGCGAAACCAAGACCTTGCGTCCCGATGGCACCACCGATGCCTCCGAGGAGACGAAGGTGACTTACAGCGGGCGTACGGCAACTCTGCGTGTGCCGCTCGGCAAGAAGTTCGACTTCTCGAGCGATCCGGCTGCCGAGACGGCTATCGATCCCGATGGCACCATCGTGGCGGCTCGCGTGCATTTCGATCGCCTAGATGGCAAGAGCACCTACAACGGAGGCACCATCACACCTGTGTGGCCGACGTTCAACGTGTACGGCCGCGCCGACACGCTTGTCACCACCACGGCTCGCGCCAACGTGTATGCTACTACCGAGGAGTACGGCTCCGATTTGCGCGCGAAGGCCAGCCGTGATATGGGGGTGTTCACGGCCACCTCGGCTATGAACGCCAAGTCGTTCAAGCCGGCGGCGGCGCGCAAGGTCACCGCCGCCAACAACGGGCCCGATGAGACCCAGTTCGGCAATGGCGCCGGCGACGCCGATGCCAACGAGCTGGCCAACTACACCGATGCGGTGGGCTATCGCTTCTGGGTGAACAGCACGAGCTACGCCCGCATGGACAACGCCTCTATCACGGTTAGCGTGCGCAGCCTGTCCGACAAGCTGCCGGCTCCCATCGATGATATCCAGGGCTTTCTCACGAAGAAGGTCACTCTGTCCCGCGCGCTGCTGGACATGGGCTCCGATTATCGCAGCGGCACGAAAGCGCCGGCCAAGAACGAGACCGCGCTCAAGAAGGTCACGTTCTACTTCCGCAATGCCGATGCGCTCAATCTGCCGCTCTACAACGATCAGCTATCGAACCCGCCGATTGTTGTGGAGCTTTCGGCTGCCGAGGTGCTGCAGCTGTTCGCTGACGCCGACGCCGATGCCGGAGGGGTAGTGGAATCGGTGGCGATCGATTTCGCAGCGGCGCCGCAGTTTGCCGTGGCGCAGGGCTGCTATCTGGAGAAGATCGTCGCGAGCTATAGCGAGATTGACCCTCAGAACGGCGATCAAAAGCTCGCCGACTCCGAGGACAAGCGGTTGTTCGTGGAACTCGAGGGCCAGGTGAACTGGTGGTACGCGAGACTTTCCGCTCCCAGCTTCAACCACCTGCCAGCCCAGATGGTCATCGCCCAACAGAACCGCACCATCGGCGGCACGCCGCAGCTTTCTGCCGGCAACAGTGCGAACCGCGATCTGTACTCCTACCTCACGGTGAACCCGCCGGCGCTGGCGGTGTACACGTATGGCCAGTACGGCAACTATGCCGAGCAATATATGAATCAGAATTCGCCAGGCGATGGCGGCGACGTGACCGCCGTGCCCTATGATCGCGATTTCAAGATGTGGGTGAACCTGTTTAACGAGAGGGCCATCTCCACGTTGGATGATGTTGATGTGGACGTGAACATCCCCATGAAGTGGGAAAGCTCGGTACAACTGGACGGCAGCACCGAAAGCGGCTGGGTGGGCTTTCATACCACCCAGGTGCGCTTCCGCCATGCTTGGTTCGATACCTTCTACCACGGAGGTACTGTCGGAAAGATTCGTTTTACCGGTTACGATGAATCGGGCAGCAAAGATCTGAAGACCTGGACGATCGGTCCAGATGTGGGCTATCAGGGCGGCTCGGAGGCAGCCACCGCCGCCCACCCCCTTACGGCTTTTGTGGACGAGCACAACGGCGGCACTGCTGAAACCTATTACGTGGCTACTATCGACGGTGTGGAGCATCTCCTGACCAAGGTGGACGACGCCACTTATACCTACGAGAAGGACGGCGTTACCGAAACTTTGACCGACCTTTTCCTGGTGGAGGAGAGGACGCGTCCTGCTGGTAGCGACATGGACGACACGGCTCAGCGGCTGCACGACGGCCTGAAGCTGGATGCTTCCGGCGATTTGGTGGTAGGGGAGGAAGTGCTGCGGGCCCATGGCATTGCCAATCTGACTAAGGTGGAGCTCATCTCCTGGAAGGATATGCAGGAGCAGGCCTCCACCGGCGGCCGCGACAACCAGAACATCGAGTTCATCGGCTTCCACGACGTGAACCTGGGCGAGTGGTATCGCCATTTCGGCGCCGAGGCGCGCAACTACCTGCTGGGCATTCGCCCCGCCAACGGCGACGAGCCGGGCACGGTGGACGATGCAACCTGGAAGACCATCGCTGCGAAGATGTACACGCCCGTCACCCGCAGCGACTCGTCGCAGGTGTACAGCTCCAAGATGTACTTCGACACCGTGAGCCGCGCCGGCCTGTACGACCCGAACTCCTCCTATGCCTCCATTGCCGATGCGCTCGTGGCCGACCAGCACTCCGCCAACCCTACCAAGACCTTGATGGCCGCAAGTGATGGCAACGCGCTTTCGAACCGCTTTACCAAATACACCGCCGGCAGCTGGGACGGCCACCATTGGGGCCATTCCAGCGGTTCGGGCGGCGAGAGCAACGCCATGTTGGAGGTGGGCTACAAGAGCCAGATCTCACTGTTGTCCGACTTCCGCCAGGTGAACAGCCAGTACAACGTGCGCTATCCCGAGTACTCCGGCTGCACTTATAACGGCGGCATCTTGAATGAGCAGTCGGCCTACAGCTACGTGGGCCCGGAAACCTACAACACCGGCATGACGCTGCATGTCACCCAGCAGCTGCCCTCCACCGTGTTCGATGCCTACTACGTGAAGATCCGCTCGGTAGCGCTGCCCTATATGCAGGGCATCGACGTGCTGTACGCCGATGGTTCGGTGGTATCGCTTTCCGAAGCCGATCTGCGAGCTGCCTATGACGTCACCGATACGGCGGCTTCGCCGGCGGCCTCGCAGGAGCACGAGACCTCCACCTACAAGGAGCGCAACAACGCCGGCAAGGGCAACGGCTCCCAGAGCGACGCGGCGGCCACCGACGCCTCCCTGGCGCAGAACCGCTACTTCCGCCTGAACCTGTTGAAGACCGACGATGCTGGCAGGCCGCAGGCTTCCCTCGGCTCGGCTGCCAACGCCTACAACCGCGCTAACGGCACCGGCGTGACCGAGGCCGACGGCTACAAGGATCCGGTTTCCGGCTACGAGCTGAAGGGCGGCACCACAGTGCAGAATCCCGTGGTGTCCATCACTTACCACCTGAAGGTGAACCAGAACCAGTTCCAGGGCGACCAGAAGAACGCCTTCACTGGTCAGAACGCCGGTACCGATGCCGCCTTCGACGCTAACGCGGTGGCCTCTGATGCCAAGCTGAACACTCCCGACTACGGCACCTGGTACGCCCTTTCGGAGACGAACGCGGGCGAGTGGGTGAAGAAGATGGCCTTCGAGGTAAACGGGCGCGTGTACCGCACCGTTCAGAACATGTCCACGGCCCAGGGCACCGGCCAGCCGCTAGACTTCGTTTCCAACTTGAATGATAACTTCAGCACTATGCGTTCGGCCGAAGTGGACACTATCACCGAGTCTGAAATCGGCGGCGACTACTCGGGCAGCCAGCGCCCCGGCCACAAGGCCCTGAAGCGTGCGAACAGCCCCTATATGAAGAGCAGCAACACTGATCAGTCCGTCTATGGCCTGAACGGCGCGCTGAATACGGCCGACAGCCTCAACCGCATCACCTTTATCGTCCCCGGCGTGAGAAGCCGCCGCAATGCGCCGGCCGGCCGCACGTACTATCCCAACGGCGCCGGCAGCTTGGCCCAGGGAGATTTGAACGTCGACTTCCGCAGCGCCTGGGCCTATCAGGACTGGCACTCGGAACACTGCTGTTACTGGTGTGGCCACAATCACGGGCGCAGCCATATGCGACACATGGTGTCACGCACCTTCTTCACCTCAACCGATGATGGCGTGTACACCCGCAAGGGCGTGGATACCGGGCTCGTGCTGGGCAACGACCACAACGACAACGCCACCTTCGGAGGCACCCACAACTTCAACGTGTCGCTGTACCGCACCAACATCCGCAAACACTATTACACGAGTGCCGACTACCGCTACGGCGACGACTGGTACGACCGCTACATCTCCCATGCCGATTCGGTGGTACTGACCGACACGCTGCCCGAGGCCTTCAAGGAAGAGCAGCTGAACTACTACGGGTATCTGGCCAAGGGTCTGTCCTTCCAGGTGCCCAACAGCGCCGGCACCGCCTACAACCTGCCCGAGGGCGGCGACAGCCTGTATGCGCACCTGAAGAACTACGAGGGCGCGCGCATTACCCTGTACACCCGCAAGACGCCCAAGTGGCCCGAGGGCAGCGCGAAGGAGCGGTTCCGCAAGATCGTTATCGATCATGCGGCCATCACCGTGTATGAGAAGGACGCTTCGGGGGTGTGGCAGGAGAACGCCGCGGCCACGGCGCGCTTCAAGGAGCGCACGGTCGCCGTGGATGGCACTACGGTGACCATTCCCGCGAAGACGCTGACCTACCTGCTGGATGCCTCGCAGGGCAAGGGCGATCTGTGGTTCCGCACCTACGAGTCGAGCGGTGACGCGCTTGCCGCCGGCGTGTCCGTGTCGGCCGGCAACGACGAGCTGGACACTATCGACGCCCGCACCAACGCCCCCGATGCCATTGCCAAGCGCTTCGCATCGGCCCCCGGCGGCATTGAGGCGTCGGTGTACCTCGACTTTGCCGCCAACGAGTACCTGGACTACTACGAGATAGACTGCGGCCCCTATTACGGCAGTGGCGACATTACCTCCGAATATGTCGGACACTACGCCGAGAAGGACAACGCGGTGGACACGAAGGACTTCCAGCTCATCGGAAGCCCCTACGTGTACAAGAAGCAGGTGAACCCGCTTACGGGCAAGGTGACCGATGTGCAGGACGCCACCAACCGCATGGAGGTGTTCTTCGGTCACGACTACGCGCCCCTGAACACCGCCACGGTGGGCACCGGCACCGATACCGACGCCAATCACGGCACGGGGCGCCTGCGCTCGCCCGGTTGGCGCAGCGGCTGGAACGATACGGGCGATGTGGTGAACGGCGGTAGCCACCGCTGGTACGATGAGGCCTATTACCTGGGCTTCCTCATTCCCTACGGTTACAAGTACAGCTTGCAGGCGGTCACTACCGACAGTAACGCCAACACCGATCCGGCAAACGGTAAGCCGTCGGAGAACCCATCGGTGCTCTACGACTACTACCTGGACGGTGACGCGTCCACCCCTGCTGCAGCCGACGACATCCTGCCTAACACGGCGAAGTTCTACGCCTACTTCCAGAACATCTCCGATGGCGGCAGCGCGCCCACCCAGGCCTCGCACATCAGCCGCGTGAAGCTGGAGAACACGCTGAACCCGGCGTTTCGTCTCCAGACCATCTACGTGCCCCAGCAGTTCGTGGAAGTGGCCACGAACACCGATCGGTACGCCAACTGGTTCCGCGGCGAGGAGTTCACCTTCAAGGTGTTCGACGCGCGAACGAATGCCGAGGTGTCCATCACGCTTTCGTGGAACGAAATGCTGGTGCTGGGTCTTCTGAATGAGCCGGCCGAGGGCGCCGACGACTACACCATCGACCTGGAGAAGTACCTGCGCCTGTGCGTGCGCAAGGATCAGCTGATGGCCCAGGGCCAAAGCGAGCTTCAGGTGGCTCAGGCCTTCGGCATGCCCACGACGCCCGAGAAATACAAGGAGGTCACGGGCCTAACCGGCGCTACCACCGACGAGGCTGCGCAGCTTGCCGCCCTGGACTCGGCGAAGTTGGTGGCCGCCATGCCTCGCCTGCGCACCTATACTGCCACCGCCAACAGTGCCGACAACGCCGACGGCTCCATCGTGCTCACCAACACCATCGACGGCTATGCCGGCGATGCGGATGTAGATCACACCTACGTTGACGGCTACGTGAGCTACTTCTCCTTCGTGTTCAACTCGCCCAACGCCACGCGCACCGAGGCCTACACCATGCTGGACTCGGCCGAGTTCTTGGGTCGCATCGTGGACAACGACCATCTGCTGGCCCTGAATAAGAACAAGGATAAGTTCAACATTCCCAATGTGGTGGCCATGACGCGCGAGGAGGCTATCAGGGAGTTGACCCGCGAGCGGCCAGGCACCAACTTCCCGCAGGGCTACTACGCCGAGGAGAACATCCGCATCATTGAGACGGTGATCGCCGACGGCGAGGAGGGCTCGAACATTCCCATCGGGAGCGTAGTGTCCCAAAGCCCCCTGCCGTTTGACTCCTCGGGCGCGCCCATTCAGTCGGTGCCGGGTGCCATGATCACTATCACCGTGCGCGTAAAAGCTCCCGAGGCGGAGAAGTTCGATGTGAACACCCTGCTCGGCAAGCCGCTCGCCCAGGCCACCCAGGAGGCCAACGACGCTGGCTTTAGCGTGCGTACCCAGCTGACCAACGACGAGATGCTGGCCGATGGCACCCAGGTGGAAGAGGGGTCGGTTCAGCGCGTCGAGGACATCACCGGCACGCCGGGCACCGAGGGCAAAACGGTGCTTCTGTGCGTGCACGCCAAGTACGGCACCGTCCCGAACGTGGCCCCCGTGATTCCCGAGGGCGGTACGCTCGCCGATGCTGTGCGCACCAAGCTCGCCGATGCCCTGTCCCGGATGACCGAGGCCGGCATGACGGCCCATGTGACCTACGTGGTTCCCACGGCGGCCGATCTGGGCGCGACAGATGATGCCGAAAATCCCGTGGACCTTTCGCCCCTGTATGACACGGTGCGCAGCCAGTCTATCCCCGGCGGCGAGACCCAGCTCAAGGGCACCGAGGTGGAGCTTGTGGTATTCGCCGAGCCCACGGTGGTGGCTGACGTGGTGAACCACACCGAGGCCGATGGCGTTGCCCTGCTGACCCAGCAGGGGCTGTCCGCTTCGGTGAACACCGTGCCCATCCCCAAGCCGATCGAGCCCGATGAGAACGGCGAGGGCGGAAGCGACATGACCTCGCTTATCGGCACCATCTTCGCCCAGGAGCCGGCGGCGGGCGCGAGCGTGCTGCCGGGTGCCACCGTCACGATCTCGGTGTACGGGCCGCCCGAGGAAGAGCAGCCCGAACAGCCCACTGGCACGCGGGAATACGTGCTGTACATGCCCGAGGCCGCAGGCTTTGACGCCGACACTTCCACACCGCTTTTGGCCAAGGTGACGGGCATCGACTACGAGGGCAACACGGTCACTAACTTCTACCGCCTGGTGCCCGGCACCCCGCTTCCCGTGGTACTGAACTACCCCCAGCGCAACACCGCCTACACGGTGGATTACTTTACGCCCATGAACGCCGACGGCAGCACCTACGAGGTGCCCGCCTCCCACGAGCTTGATGTCAAGGTCGACTTCGACGCGGAGGCGTGTGAGCGCCAGCTGAAGCCGCTGGCCGCCGACACCCTGACCCGCGCCGCGGTGAACGCCAAGATCCTGCGCTTGGAGCAAATTCGCGATGCTGAGGACCGCATGCTGATGGGTGCGCTTTCGGTGGATGTGCTGAACACGGCCATCGCCCAGCTGGACGAGTACTATACTGCCTCCCTCGAGCGCAAGGACTACGCCTTCACGGTGCAGTTCCCCGAGATGGACCTGGCCAACTCCACCGCTATGGCCGCCCGCATCCAGGGCAGCGACTACCGCGGCAACCCGGTGGACTTCACCGTGGCCTTCAACTTGAAGGCCGGCACCTCCGGCGAGGGCCAGAACGCCCAGCCGGTGGCAATGCAGACGGTGTCGCTGAACTTGGTGAAGGGCAGCTACACGGTGAGCCTGCTCATGCCGGTTTCGAAGCCCACCCAGAAGACCCAGGATATCATCGGCGAGGACGGCACCGTGACGAAGCAGCCGGTGGTGGACGATGCGGGCAACCCCGTTATGAACCTGGCCGGTATGTACGGCCCCACCTTCTCGGTGCGTAGCTTTAAGTTTGTGGACAAGACATATTCCGTGGCCACTATCGATGGCGTGAAGTACGACCTGACCTTGGTGACCCCCGAGGCGGGGGAGGGTGAAACGCCGGAAGACCCCTATTACACCTACCTGAAGGACGGCGTGGCCACTCGGGTACCCGATGGCGCTGCCATCACTCAGGAAGTGCGCAACGAGTTCTCCACTGATGACTACGATGAGGCCACCGACCAGACTACCCTGCCGTTGAGGGAGGTTGCCGTCAATGGTGCCTCCCAGAACATGGCCCTGGTGGTGGCCATGGACGAGTCCTCCAAGAGCCAGGAGGTCATCGACGGCTACTTCGATACCCTCACCCAGTGGATCGACAAGGCCGACAAGAACGCCTACCAGCTGCCTGTCGGTAGCCCGGTGATCGACTTCGACCGCTCCATCGTCAACCAGTCCAGCCAGTATTTGCCGGACGTTCCGGTTGAGTACTCGCTGTACGTCGACTGCGAGGGCTGGTGGTACCAGCAAAACGACGCCACCAATTCCACCCAGGTTATCGCGCATATCACCGGCAAGGACCTGCGCGGCAACGTGGTGGACAAGTACGTTGCCTTCGAGGCCAACAACCAGGTGTTCCTGAACCTGTACAAGGGCAACTACACCGTCAGCTACATCACGCCCGTGAACTCGGACGGCAGCCTGTACCGGATGCCCGCCGACCACCCGCTGCTGCTGTCGTCGGATGCGGCCGCGAAGACGCCGAAGAGCGCCACCATGGTACTGTTCGAGGATTTGGAGCGCGGCGAGAACGCGGTGCTGCTGCCCAACTTCTACGATGCCATCGACGCCATTCCCGCGGGCGGCCTGACCGACCTTACCGGCCTTGTCCTGGATCCGACCGAGTTCCGCACTACGGCCCAGAAGCACATGGCCGACGCGCTGAAGCGCCTGAACGACTCCAAGGTGTCCATCGGCAACAGCTCGAACCCCTATGCCTTCGCCTACACCGGCACCTACGTGGACCGCACGCTGGAGAACTTCGGCAACGCCACCGCCACCACCAACGGCACCGACAAGGCGGCCATTACCGAGGCCACCACCGACGAGGCCACGAAGAACGGCAAGTGGGACGATACCTCCACCCCCGCCTTCGACAAGAAGGGCAACGGCTACTACCAGGTGCTGCACAACAACAAGCTCGCCGTGGTGGAAAAGGAGATGGAGACTAAAGACCCCAACCACGACACGCTGCGCTGCAACTACTCGCATCCCGAGGCGGGCTACACGCTGCGTCATCGCTTGGGCATGCTGGAGACCGCGTACCTGCGCGGCACGAAGCTGGAGGCGCCCTACACCGATGCTGCCGGCACGAGCCGCCACTGGATCTTCGCCTACGATCAGGACGATCGCGGGGCGAACTACCCTGCGAGCTTCCGTCAGAACGGCCAAGCCACCGATATCCCCAACGGCCAGCTGTACGCGGGCGATTACGTGGAGTACACCCTGAAGATAAAGGCGGGCAAAACCGATCAGTACGACGGGCTCGCGCTGCCGCTGCAGGCCATCGACGGGCGTTTCGAGACGGCTGCGGGCCAGCGCATCGTAGGTTGGGAAGTAGTGGAATGGACCGACGCCGCTGGCAAGGTGGTGCCAGGCAGCCAGGCGTCGAATACCAGAAACGGCCTGGATGTGACGGCGCAGCTGGTGGCCGACGACGGCTCCGGCAACGCGGTGCACGTGCGCGACGCCGCGGCGCGCACCGATCTTTCCAAGTACTCTTATACCGACGATGCCGGCAACACGGCCGACGACGACGGCGCCTGCAACCACATTCTGCTGTTCAAGCTGCGTGGCGCCGCCTCTCACGAGCTTGCACAGGGAGAGTCGGTGACGGTGCGCGTCATTACCCAGATGACCGAGGAGAAGGAGGCCGACCAGCCGACGCTGGACGACCCCAACGGCGCGTGGCGCGACGACGAGCCCTCCTATTCCGAGGGTGCCGCGCGTGATGTGACGGCCCGCTTCTACGCGGTGGCCGCTCCGCGCCACGGCTTCGCCCAGTACAAGGCTGCCTACAACGGTGCCGATGTGACCGGTCGCACCTCGGGCAGCTCCATCATGAACGCCAACACCACCCCGAACAACCCCAACGTGTTCGGCACGGTGCAGACCTTCACCGAGCGCGCCGACGGCACCGCCATCGGATCTATCGGCGCGGCCGAGTGCCCCATTTACTACAGCTTCGCCAACACCGACGTGACCCTGGCCGGTATCCAGGGCGACACGGTGAAGCAGCAGCTGGCGTCCCACAACTACTCCAACGTGCGCTTCCACACCCACCCCCAGAACAACATCACGGTGAGCACGGCGTTTGTGGACAAGCTGCCCACCAACCCGGGCAAGGCGGCCGAAACCGACGGCAACCGCATGCAGGCCACGGTGGCGGGCATTTCCAACACCACCGCGCACACCGCCGATATGACGGTGACCGTGTCCTTCATGCAGGATGTGGCCGGCGACACCGGTGCTGTGACCGGCTACAAGAAGATGTTCGAGCTCACCGACGCGCCGCGCGTGGCCGATACGGGCGACTACCTGGTGGACGGCGGCTACGCCGAGCTACCGAAGTCGAACCTGGCGCGCATGTTCGCGGCGAGCGCCGCGAGTGCGGCAAGCGATGCGAGCGGCATTGGCGCGGAGAACATGCCCTACGACGCCAGCGGGCGCCCGCGCATCAAGGTGGAGTACTTCGTGCCCCAGACCAAGCTGACGGCGCTGGGCTCCTCCACTTCCGGCACGGCGGCCGATCCCGCGGCCGGCACCGCCAACCAGGGCCAGGGCGTGCAGGACGTCATCACCAACGACTACCTGGACTACCGTCCCACGGTGGATGGCACTGTGAGCGGCAGCGAGCCTTCGGGCAGCGCCAATGCCACCACAGCCGAGGGCGTGCGGGGCAACTGGTATTCCGAGGAAGAGCTGGGGAAGATCTTCTCTAGCTCTACGAGCGAGGCCACCGACGAGGGCCACACGGCCAATGCCAACAAATTCCGCGACGTGACGGCGGTGCGCTGGACCTATTACGACGTGCCGGGCTATTCCGCCTACAACGGCAGCGGTATCGGTGCGGCGGCGGGCTACGCGCTGCCCGACGTGCTGCTCGATGGCGTCGGCCGGTTCCAGGATATTCGCCTCGACAACACGGGGGCCGCCATCTCGGTGGGTACCGAGGGGGCCAACAAGTGGACTGGCACCATGAAGACCGACCTGGCGCTGACCCACTTCCACAACGAGAACACCGTGCTCTCCTTCGCAGGGGACGACGGCAAGCGCCCCGACCCGGCCACCACCACCTATACGGACGACCCGCTGAACACGCCGGCCGAGCTCGACCACGTGAACGCGCCGCTGAGCACCTCGGATGATGCGGTGACCCATGGCACCCTGCTCACCAAGCAGGACGAGAACAAGGACACCACCCGTGTGGTGTACCGCCGCACGCCCATTATGCGCTTCCAGAATCAGGTCTTCCAGACCGAGGATCTGGTGAACGCCGATAGCGGTTCCAAGTATCTGCCCTGGAAGACGGTGGGCTCTACAGCCGAGAACTCTACCTATTATCCGGATGCGGAGCAGAAGACCGGGTACGTGCCCGGCGAGACCTTCTGGTACAAGGACACCCTGGTAAACGTGCCCATGGGCACCAACTCCGGCGTGACCGAACTGGAGGGCGAGCTGTACAATCCGGTCATCTACGAGCGCATCCCTGTGGATTACCTGAAGCAGGCCGCCGTGGAGGCGGGCGTGGCCGGCGAGGAGGTTGACGCCGATTACATGGCCGCGCTACTGGAGAAGCGCATCAAGTGGACCAACCGCGACGACAAGGACGTGTACGCCAGCCGCACTCGTGGCATGAAGCTGCAGGTTACCGCTATTGACGAGGGCCGGCAAACCGACGTGGGCGGCAACATGGTGTATCGCCAGAACGTCGGCGCGCCCTACCGCTACTTCAGCGACATGGATCCGCGCAACTCCAGCTACGGCACCCATTTCGTCACCTTCAAGATTCAGTGGGTGGCCGACGGGGAAGTGGGCGAGAACACCGGCTCGGAAGTTTCGGACATCGATCACGATTCCCGTCCGGTGGACGAGATCCAGCCTGGCTCCACCCGCATGGAGGTGGGCGACGTCATTGAGCTGTGGTTCCCGGTGCAGGCGGTTGTGGACGGGCTGCCTCAGGTGTACATGGGCCGCGGTCTCACCAATGTGGACGATCTGTTGACGGGCACCTCCTATACTGGCCTGGAGCCTTCGTACTTTCCGCGTGTGGGCGAGTACTATTACTACCCCTATCAGAACTATAACAACGCTTCGGGACGCATTAACCCGCTGACCGACGGTGGCTCGTATTTCGGCATCGCCACTATCCGCGATACGCGCGGCGCTTGGCGGGTAACGAACGAGAATACCGTCATGGATATGAGCTATCTCATGCACGAGGCGGCGTTCAGCGGCGATAAGGCCGAACAGACCGACTTGTGGGAGATGTTCGACGGCTCACTCGTGTACATTCCCGGCGTGGAGACCAACTACTACCCTCGTGGCGGTTCCGGCGATTGGAATGTGAACAACTGGGGTGTCAACGGCGGCGGCAACTCGTCCAATGGCGCCGAGATCGGCGTGTTCCTGGACGAGGACGTGCGCGTGTCCCGCAACAAGCAGATCGTGCGCTACACGCCGGTGGTGCCTGTCGGCACTACGGTGGGCGATGCCATGGGCGTGCTGCCCGGCACCACTATTGCGGCGGGTGCCGGCGTACTGCCGGGTGTTCCCCGCTACGAGAACTGGTATGCCGCCAACGGCGGCGGCAACATTGGCAGCTACGGCAACGGCATGTCCGGCATTGGAGGCAGCCTGTTCGGTCTGGTGGGCGACAGCGGCAGCGCGTTCACGGTGCGCCGAGTGCGCGACTGGTATCAGTACGTGCTGCGCGACCGCATCGTGGGCGCCACCATTGAGGCGGCCGACGGCGAGAAGGTGCGCAAGGAAGTGGCCTATGCCGGCGAGGGCAACGTCGCTACGCCGCTTGTGTGGAGCCAGACCCGCGTGCACCTGCAGAAGGCGTGGCTTGCCGCCTCTTCCCAGATGGTGTCAAACGAGAGCAATTACAAGGCAGCGCGCCGCTATACTTCAGGCGAGGACGCCCACATCGGATGGTACGAATACGATTTGGGGGCTTGGAACAGCTGGGCCAAGGTGGAATGGTACAATCGCGGCATCCAACGCAATCAGTACAACACCACGCTCGAATACAACCAGGATTTCACGAGCCGCTTGACCGCCTACAACTACGGCGACCGCAACCTGGACGGCGTGGAGTTTACCTATATCATGCCTCGCGGCGTTGAGCCCAAGATTGAGAAGGACGACGATCGCGCCGATCTGTCCGATTTGGTCGTTGCCACCGAACTCGTGAAGAAGCAGGTGACGGCTCGGCTGCTGGCCAAGACCACCGCTGTTGCCGGCGATTTGGCCACCGATGCCTACGCGTCGGCGGAATTCGAGGCTATTCCTGGCAACCTTGTGCAGGTGGAAGTGCTGCAGACTCCATACAGCGACTATGCTGGCTACGATGCCCCTGCTACTATGCAAGATCCCTACTTGAGCGGCGCGGGCAGCGCGGCCACGGGCAACTCCGAGGCTGGTACTTACACCAACGTGGCGGCCGAGGCCGGCGATTATGTGACGCGCCAGTACGTGCCCGGCACCGCCGAGAACGGCGCCGACCCTCGCGGCCTGTACCAGCTGGTGGAAACCGAGGCGGGCAACACGAGCCATCAGAGCGAGTCGTACCGCGACTCCTCGCAGCCCTGGGTCATTCGCGTGACGGTGAGCCAGGCGCTGGGCAAGTGGTACGGTCGCAACAGCGACGGCACGGCCCAGAACGCGGCCGACGCCGATACGGTGAACATGAACGGCCTAGATGACGCCTATAAGATGGGCGGCTACCAGCTGCAGGTGAGCATTGGGTCCCACGTGTTCGGCAACAATGAGTCTGAGATGTGGTACGACCGCGTTCTGGTGCGTCCGGTGGATACCGCCCCGGTGAGTACGGCGGCGGCGCTCAAGGCAGGGGAGGAGCCGAGCAGGTCCTCTGCCTATTACAGCATTTTCGATTACGACCACTTCGAGGGCAAGAACGCCGCCGGCCAGGCGCATATGCAAGACTACGGGATGGACTGGAAGTTCACCATCTGCAATTGGTACCACACCCACGATGAGGGTCAGCAGCTGGTGGGCTCTCCCAATATGCCGAGCGTCGACGGTCAGACCATCCAGAACAACACGGTGCGCATCACCAACGACGACGGCACCCTGCCGACCGACGACTCCCGCAACATGGGCATGCTCGCCGCCAACGGGGCGGCCGTGGGCGGTATGTGGAGCTATGCCTACAAGTTGCCCGAAGGCGCCTACGGCGCTGCGGGCAACGGTGATAGCCCCCTGCTCTATGCCCAGACCGGCACTCGCGCTCAGCAGCGCAAACCGGTGGTGCGCACCTGGACCTCCATCGGCGAGGACGGCGTGGGCGCCGACGTGAACGAGTACTACATGGCCAGCGAGTCCGAGACCCGCCAGGTGAACGTGCATGTAGAGAACCGCCACTGGTGGGATTCCGTGGCAGCCGCCGTGGACAACGACTCCTACTACTGGCATAAGGATCCAGCCCGCTTCCACAACTACTCCATGGATGGCGGCCAGATGGGCAGCCTCGTCCTGCCCGTGGTGACCATTGTGCTGCCCGAGGGCATGGTGCCCATGCACCGCAACAAGACCGGCGCCCGCCAGCCCTACGGCCAGTGGCTCGGCGTGGTGCAGGAGTTCAAGCTGGATGACTGGGAGATAGCCAATACCTACAATGCCACGGCCCTGAACCAGGGTAACCGGGGCAACGCCAGCACGCGCCTCGACGATGAGGGCAACGAGACTGAGGACTACAAGAAGGCCAACTTCAACGCCACTGTTACCTACGAGCCGGTGGCGGGCGACGATTTGAGCACAAGCTACCGCTTCGTGGTGCGCTTCGAATCAAAGGCCACCGATCTGAACTGGACTGGCCAGGAAATCGGCGGCGTGAACGTGATGGAGCATCGTCTGAGGGCTCTTGATATGGACACCTTCAAGTTCGACATCGCCACCACTGGCGAGCCGCGCTGGGACGAGCAGCCCAACAACATGGAGATGGGCCGGGCTACCGAGTCTATCCGCACCTACGTCACCTCGAAGATGACCGGCTACAAGTTCCTGACCGACGAGACGCTCGGTAGCCCCTTCACCGTGGGCTCGCCGGCCGATTGGCAGGGCTTCACCCATGGCGGTAGCGGCACCACCTACCTTGCCGATAACACCTCCTGGGTGGCAGATGCCCGCCTGGATGGCACCAAGGCGAGCTATCCCACCCATTGGAACGGGGGTACCAACCAGGGCACCAACAACATCGCCGACTTCCGCGGCGCTACCTACTATTGGTTCGACGGCACGAAGCTCACCTACGAGTTCGACTACGAGAAGAACCTCGCCTGGAACGGCTGGCATTTGCAGAACACCTACGAGAATATGTCCTACGGCTCGTTCGCCAACATGCGCAACTTCCGCAATAGCGCAGGTGGCAACTACAACGACGTGATGAACCTGGGCGCGCTGCCCCAGAACTACTACTTCAGCGGCAGCGCCGCTGCTGGCAGTGAAACGGTGGACGGCGTGATGCGCAACCGCTTCATCGGCTACATGGGCAGCTACACCGAAACCGCCGGCACCACGGTGAACTACCACGAGCTGTACGGCGAGCAGACGCTCTCCACCAGCAAGACGCCGCTCGTGACCTACGTGGCCGACCCCGACAGCCTTACGACCACGGCCGAGGGCATCAACATCTCCGAGTACAAGAAGCGCACTCAGTATGCCCTGTCGCAGGCCACCACTCGGGGGCTGAACGGCAACAACGTCGCCACGGTCACCGAGAAGTTCGCCACCAAGACGCGCCAGACCACCGGCGCCGGCGACGATGCCGTGACCGAGGTGGTGGAAAGCCGTGCCACCCACACCGATGCCGGCGTGTTTTCTGCTATGCGCGTGCGCCTGAAGACACCTACCCTGCGCAGTGCCTTCGAGGTGGAAACCACACCCACCGACATGCCGAGCGACGATGAGGACAGCGAGAACGCCGCCAACAACACCACCCCCAGCAAGACCACCGGCAAGGGCGCCACGGCCGACCAGGCCATGGACAGCAGCGGCCGCGTTACCGCTGCCGGCAAGGAGGATGCCGCCAAGCCCTTCTCCTACGACGACGAGCTGTGGTTCGCCTCCACCCTGAAGGTGGGCCCGGAAACTGCCACGGACGTGGGCGGCACGGGCGATATCAACCATGCCAAGCTGGTGTTCACGGTGAACCTACCCAGCCAGGTCACCTTCTACGACCGCCAGAAGCTGCTGAATATCCTGGATAGCTACAACGCCACCACCGAGCAGGAGGCGGGAGCGCTGCCAGGCAACACTGTCACTACGGTGGATGGCCCGCTGGCGCTGTCCAGCCTCACGAGCGCCCGGTACAAGGCCACCCAACCCACCGATGCCCAGCAGGCGGCCGCCTTCGAGCGCCTGCTCACCTCCTACGAGGGCGACGACTATCCCTTCTACGTGGAATATGCCCATGTGAAGTACAACTACACCGATGAGAAAGATGAGGACGGTCGGCTGACTGGACGCATCCTGCGCGAGCCGAATGGCATGACCTACGAGAAGCTCACCCCTAAGCAGCTCATTGAGCGCGGCTGGACGGTGAACATTCGCATCCAGCCCGACTACGATGCCAACAACTATTCCGCAAGCGACTACGGCAAGCCCGATGAGGACGATCCGTCCGATGTGGTGCGGCCGGCCACTAAGGTGGAGAACGCCGACGGTAGCTGGACGATCACCGACCCGGGCTCTACCTCAAAGCCGCGCTCCCATGACGGCGAGGTGATCGTGTTCGAGCTGGCGCCGCCCGACGACGCTCGCGACAGCGAGTTCGCGCGTCACCATTCCCAGATGGAGGCGTTCTGGGACGGCGTGAAGGCCGACGGTTGCCTGGCCAACGGCGATTCCATCACCCTGAAGCTGCGCACCCGCATCGACAACCTGGGCAGCGAGGACACCGCCATGGAGGGCCTGGTGACCGACGGCAAGGTGGCTAACTACCACGCCCAGGTGAACGCCATCCGCTCGTGGGTGTCCGACAAGTCCACGGCCTACATCACGACGGAGAACCGCGACCTGAGCTTCCTCGATCGTCTGATGGGCTGGACCCACACGTTCGAGAAGGATACTCCCAGCCCGTTTGCGGGCGCGGACGCCCAGAAGGCGGCCGACCCCATCTACGAGCTAACGAAGACTGGTGAGGGCACGTGGGCCTACACCCCGTTCACGGGCGCTACCTTCCAGGCGGGCCACACCTATGCCCGCCCCATCGTGGCCTCCGACAGCGGCTACCGCTACGGCGTGGGCGACTTCAACAATCAGAATCCCTACTTCTACAAGTACGGCCGCAACGTGAAGCTCTCCTACGATGCCGCTGCCTACGACGACGCCATGACGGGCGACCATATTGAAATGGTGGACCTCGACCACGACAACTGGTACGAGGACAGCACGGTTATCGAGCGCCATCTCACCAACGACGCCGGCCTGTTCCGCATCCGCAAGCCCTCGGCTTCGGTACGCGGCGACACGGCGGTGCTGCGCACCGAGGTGACCAGCTCCGACTTCACGGGCGTGTCCTTCGCCGACGACGGTCACGACGGCGGCGACAACCAGTTCTATCTCACCCAGGCCATCAACACGGGCGCCCCGGTGAACAGCTTCATCGTAGATTGGCAGGTGCCCTGGTGGTCCACCGGCTCCTCCACCGTCACCGACGCTCCCTTCGGCAACAGCGTGGAGGGCTCGAAGAAGTTTGCCATCGGCCGCGTTACCCCGTCCATTCACAGCGTGCAGTCCGGCGTGTGGGAGGTGCCGGGCGCCAACAAGTACGTGCTTCGCGATTCCGACGGCACCGAGCACGAGGTAACGGCCAACTACGTGGAGTACCAGGATCTCAGTGGGGCGACGGTGGATGGCAACAACGTGTCGGAGTGCTATTACACCGACATCACGCCTACCAGCGCCAGCGAACCGGTGCGTGTGTACTTGGGCTTTGATGGCGAGGGCAGTCCCAACCGCTTCTTCTTCCTGAAGACCCATGCCAGCACCGGCGTGATGAGCGAAATCTCCACGCTGCCCTCTTCAGGCGGTAAGAACATGACCGATGCGTACGGCAAAGACCCCGCCTTCGAAGCCTTCTTCTACAGCAATACCGGCACGGCTGGCGGCGCTATGCGTGCCCGCGCCATCGTGGACATGGTGGAGAACGCCGACGGCAAGTTCGTCGTCTCTCTTGAGGGCGCCGACGGAAGCAAGAGCTCGGTCGAACTTGAGCACGGCTACATTTACGGCGAGGAGATCCCCTTCAACCCCAAGGAGGAGATTTTCTACCTGCGCTATCCCACTAAGGGCGGTGCAACCCGCTCGGCGCGCCTGAACCTGTCGGAGGACGAGCAGTACATCTATACCTCTAACGACATGATTCTGGATGACGACAACGGTGCCAACAAGTACCAGGCCCGTGTGAGCATTGTCCCCGAGATGAAGACGGAAAGCGACGGCATGGGCGGCACGGTGACCGTCACGGTGTACGACTACGAGCTGCTCTCGGTGAAGTTGGTGGCCGGCGAAGGCGAGGACGTGGATCTCGAGAAGGAGGGAATCGACCCCGACTTGACCGACGACATCACCGGAATGGATCCGGCGCCGTTGTTCTACATCACCCATACCACCGACTTCGCCAACCCGCCTTCCGATCCGCAGATGACCTACAAGGAAGTGAAGGCGAACCAGAGCCATGAGTACACACCCGTCCCCGGCACCCCCGAGGCGGCCGAGATGGCCGAGAAGAAGGCGCTTGAGCAGAAGCTGCGCGTGTTCGTGTACGTGCGCGTGGCGAGCGCCGACGTCAGCGATTTCAAGAATGGCTACGAGGAGCAGAACGGCCCCGATTGCATCGCACGCGAGAACTACGCGCTGCCCGGCACCGATGCCGACCGCGATTACTGGTACGGCGAGGACGAGAAGCTGACCGGCGACCACAATACCGCCGACGATGCCAAGGGTACCTGGGTGCTCGTGGGCGAAAAGAAGGGCTACTCGGTGGCCGACAAGACGAACCACGTGATAGACCTGCACAAGGAGCCGGCGTTGGGGCAGTACGGTCTGGTTTCCGGAGGCTACGACGTGCGCCAGGTGCGCTGGGTCGTGAAGGCGGCTGATGGCACGGCCGTCGGTGCCGGCGACGATTTGCCGGCCTACGAGACGCCGGTGCCTCACGGGTTCCGCCTGGCTGTGGACGCCATGCCCTATGACAACTCCAGCACGCTGACCAAGGAGGCCACTGCCGGTATTCAGGAAGCCGATGACATTGACCCGAACCGCATGAACACCGGTTGGGAGTGGCGCAAGAACCCTGACGGCACCTACCAGACCCGCGAGGGCATGACCTGGGTTAAGAAAGCCGACGGCACCTGGTCTTACGAGATGTCCAGCGATATCAAGGTGACCAAGGCCAAGACCTTCCTGCCCGTTTCCATCACCCAGAACGCGGCCGGCGTGTCGGGCAGCGCATTTGTGGTGGACGACCCTTCCACGGAGACCGATCAGGGCACCTACGGCGAGCATGCGGGCAACCCCGCGCACAACCACGCTCTGCGCTCCCAGACGCGCTCGACCGCCAGCATGCTCGAGGCTCCTTTGAGCGCCCTGCGCCTGATGGTGGATGAGAGCGTTCCTGCCGAGGCGGCCGAGCAGATCGCCCAGGGCTTGAGCAGCGCCGGCACGCCCGTGACGCTGACGCTGGATGCGGCCGATGTGGATCTGGATGCCGAGGGCATCTCGCTGTTGGCCGACGAGGGCGGTGACGGGATTATTCACGAGTGTGATCACAAGAAGGACGCCAATGGTTACTGCGTGTATCATCACGAGGCGGACGGCGACCCGAACAACCCGGAGAGTTACTGCGCCAAGTACCATAACGTGCATCTGGACACCAAGACCAACAAGCTCGTGTGCGATGAGCCGAAGTGCGACCATGACACCGATCCCAATCGCGACTGCTGCAAGGTTCGTCCCACGGTAGGCGATGGTGACGGCAATGCCTCCGTGTGGTCCACGGCTGCCCATATCAACCACTTCGTGTCGGTCGTGCCTCGTTATGACGATACCAAGTGCGTGGAGACCGAACGCGACCGCGTGGGCTTCTACCGCGATCCGGAGTACCCCTACCTGCGCGTGTACGCCACCCAGGCCTATTACAACGGCACCGGCGAGTCCAGCTACAGCTGGAACTCGGGCAAACCCGCCATCGAGGTGGACAACTCCCGCATGATGCGCTTCACCATCACGCTCAACAATCTCTCGAAAGCCCAGCTGAAGTACTTGGGTGTCGGCGGTAGCCCGTCGGTGGACTACTGCACCAATCCGCAGATTTCTATGCTGCTGCCCTTCATCGAGGGCTTCGGCGCGGCGGCCGGCATGGATGTCAACAGCTTCCAGTACATCCCCAACTCGGTGGTAGACGCCAAGACCCCGGGCGATGCCATGAACGGGTTGGGGAACCTCTCTGACAAATGGCTCATGGGCAGCGGCGTATACCCCGACACTTCCCATAAGTACCAGTTCGTAGACGCTATCGGCACGCCCGGCATGCCTGGCTACACGCCCGGTGAGATTCGGGCGGTGCCCTACAACACCCCAGGTGCCTACGAGAAATGGGAGTTCGGCAACACCGAGGTCACACGAGCGGTGGTGTATGTTGATCGCGGCACCGACAAGAGCGGCAAGCCCTACACCAACCTCATCATAGGCTCCTATATCAACCGCGAGGGCAAGCTCATCCGCGGCAGCGTATCGCGCCTCATTGATCCGAACGCTTTGGAGGACATCAAGGCCAAGGTGGATGCGGGCTACGTGCTGGACAAGGACAACAATCCCACCCAGGCCACTGACGAGAACGGCCGCCCCCTGTTCTACACTAACTCCGAGGGCGACTACACCGACGAGAACGGCACTTTGCTCGGTCCCGACGACGAGCCCGTGCCTATTCTGGCCAAGCGCGTGTACTGCCCGCTCAACGCTAAGTTCAGCTCAGAATCTATTCGCGTGAACGCCTACGAGATGGAAGATGACGGCACTATCTCCTACGATGTGGGCGTGGAACTTGTGGCCGGCCTGGAAGGCCAGCTGGATGCCGCCGGGAACCCGATCAATTTCGACGATTACAACGTCGATGACGACGGCTATCTCATCGACAAGACGACCGGTGAGCGCGTGATTGGCCAGAAGCCCATCACCAAGTCGGTGACGCTGAAGTCGGCCGAGGCCATCAACGACGCGGTGCCGGTGTGGACCTACCGCGTGGCCGCCTTCGACGATCAGCTGAAAATGAAGGACACCTTGCCGGTTTCTTCCACCACTCCGCAGCTGAACGACCCGAGCCTCTATCATCCCGTTCGCAACGCCGACGGCGGCATGCGCGTAGAGGACAAGATCGGCAACGTGGTGGCCGTGAAAGATGAAGACGGCAACGTCATCAAGGAAGTGGCCTACAACCGAAAGTTCGTCAACTGGCGCTTCACGGGCGAGACCCGTCAGGGTGCGAACGGATCATATACCGCCCGCGGTCGTCTCGGCATGGGTCAGGGCGTTGTCATCGAGATGCTGATGCCCATCCGCCCCGACGCCGATGCCTCCATTCCGCAGGAGCTCCTCACCACCACGGGCTTCGGCTACAAGGAGGGCAACTTCAACGGCTACGTTCCTTCTACCCAGGACACGACTGACCGCATCTCGCTCATCCGCGACGACCGCGACGTTAATTTGGACGGTCAGACCGACCAGAAGCAAATTGCTCACCAGCTGACCGCCGTGGGCTTCAAGAGCAACGAGAACATCGCCCAGAAGCACACCTCCAGCACTATTCTGGACTCGCTGAAGACCAAGGACGGCGACGGTCCGGCGGCTGTGCCCGAGGGTACCGGCTACACCTACACCATGAGCGCGGTGAATACCGGCTCCAGCGAGGAGTCGGCCACGGGCAACATTTGGACGCACTTCCTGAACGTGCTGCCTTACGAGAACGACACGATGAACATTCGCAAGCAGAACCGCAACAGCACTTGGTCGGGCTGGGTGACCGACCTCGATTCCATCCAGCTCATGCGCTTCGATCCGAAGGATCTGGCCAACCCCGAGGGACGCCTCATTCCCCTGGACGATGTGAGCGCCAGCGCCTGGGTGGGCCCGTTCGCCATCAGCCGCGACGGCAGTAGCATCACGCGCCTGTCCCAGGGTCCGCTTACCTACAAGGTGGACGACGACGGAGTGGTGACGCTTGAGACTGGCCTGAACGACGAGGATCATCCCACCGTGGTGGGCATCACTCATCCTACCCATCCGCTTGGGCAGAACACCGCCAATCAGCTCATTCAGACATGGATGAACCAAAAGAGCGCCAGCGACGAGGAGATGGAGACCATCGGCATGGTCAACATCAACGACCTGCGCGCCTACATCGAGAACAACCCCGAGCAGGAAGCGGAGCTTTTGAAGGGCATTCAGTTCGTCTGGGCCAAACTGCTTGACACGAAGCTGTACCTGTCGGCGCTCGGCTGGATACGCATGACGGTGGACATGCGCGCGCCGCTGAATTTGCCCAAGTACAACGGCAACATTACCGGCAAGCCCGAGTTCGACATGAACCTGGACGAGGATGCCGACAACGCGGACGCGGCTGCGCGCCTGGCCGAGGTGACCCAGTGGAACTCGTTTGCCCAGCGCATCACCCGCGACGGCATCCGCGATACGAACCGCTCCTTCATCGAGACCCACCTGGCAGGCACCTTCATCGACGCGCCCGACAAGAAGGGCTACATCGGCGACTACGTGTGGATCGATCCGGACTGGAACACCGACCAGGACGACACCAAGGGCAAGCTCGTGGGCATCGACGGCTACGGGCGCGTAGTGACGCTGGATCGCAAGGGCAACCCGGTCTACGGCGACGACGTGCCGCTGGACGCCTTCGGCGAGCCGGTGGATCCCTTGGCCCGCGTGCAGCGCAAGACGACCTATCACAAGGCTGCCAACGGCCGTTATTTGCCGGCAACTGAGAAGGGCTTCACGGTGGTCGACCAGGAATCCGAGCCCTCGCGTGACGAGTTCAACTCTATGAAGCTGTACTACAGCTACCGCGACGACGCCAACGCGGCCTGCTCGGTTTCCGACGTCTACACCGATGTCGACTTCGATGGCGAGCCGGAGGACCCGGGCGTGAACGGCGTGCTTGTGGAGCTCCTGAATGAGTATGGCAACCCGGTCAACCGCGATGGCGTGGTGTCGGTGCGGGTGTGCGACGACAAGACGAACAACGAGGAGCGCTGGGTGGAAGGCGACCCGGTGACGGGTCTTCCCGTGCTGAACGAAACGGAGAGCTACACTGCCGCCGTGGCCGGCACTCCCTATACCTTCACCACCGAAAGCGACTATTACGATAACGACGGTTACTACATCTTCTCCTGTTTGGAGCCGGGCAACTACCGCCTGCGCTTCACCTTCCCCGACGCGTACAAGACCTACGCGCTGACTACCAAGCGCATCGGCCCGGATGCCGACGGCGATGGCGAGCCCGATGTGAAGATGACGGTGGACCGCAGCAACGGCAAGCTGGTGGCAACCTCCGAAGCCTTTGCGGTGGAGCCGGTGGCCTACGACCCCGAGAAGTTCAAGAAGGGCGAGTGGGACGCCGTGCACGCCGCCTACGATGCCGCGGCCACGAGCTTCGACGTGGGCATCGCGCGCCCGGTGACCTACACCGGCGTGGTGTTCCGCGATGACATGGAGGAGAACCCCGGCAACCCGGAGGTTCCCTACGTGGAGGAGGATCCCGCCGACATCAACGGCGTGCTTGACACGTCGGGGGTCGATCTGGATCTGGCCGACCCGGCGGACGCCATGAACTCGGGCAAGCCCAACAAGGAGCTGCGCCTGGCCAACATGAAGGTGACCCTGTTCGAGTACGAGCAGGTGATCAATCCCGACACCGGCAAGGTGGAGGATCGTTACGGCTGGGGCCTGGACCCGGAGGACGGCACGCTGAAGAACGGCGTGGTGCCGGCGACCGACGCCGATGGCAACTCCACCACGACGGTGACGGGCGCCAACGGCTACTTCGAATGGACGCTCGTGCCCGGCAAGCGCTACGTCATCGTGGCTGAGGACACCCGTCAGCGCCTGCTGAAGCCCAGCGTGTACACTTGGGACGACAGCGCCATCACCTATCCCACCATTACCTGGAGCGCCGCCGCCCGCCGTTGGCAGACGGGCGTGTGGGATAACGACCTGCGTCTGGAGAGCGGCATCGCGCGCACCAAACCCTTCACCTCGAAGGTGCCGGTGGACGAGAACGGCGTCATGCTCCTGGAGGTGCCGGGCAACGCCGACGAGGGCTACCAGGTGCAGCACAAGTTTGCCCTGGGCTGGGTTGACGGCACCAAGGGCTATTTGGGCAACTACATCTGGAACGACGCGAACTACGACGGCCTCCAGGGTATGAGCGAAGAGGGCATCGGCGGCATGAAGGTGTGCCTGGAGCAGTACTGGTGGAAGCCGCGCAACTACAACGAGCTGCGCGCCAACCCGAATGCTAAGCCGAGCGATTACGGCTCCTGGGAGCAGGTGCCCGCGGCCAAGCAGCCCAAGACCACGGTGGAGACCACCACGCCCTCGGGCCAGTACGTGTTCAAGGGCGTGTCCACCTACGTCGCCGACCCCGAGGACGACACGCCCGGTAAGACCGAGGACGAGAAGCTGAAGTTCTTGGCAGGCTACCGCCTGCGCATCGATCGCGCGACGCTGGCTACCCATGCTCGCGACTGGGGCGTCACGCTCCACAGCCCCTTCAGGTCGTCGCTCACTGGGGCTGAAACGCGGTTCGACGAGGAACTGGACTCCGATGCCAGCACCGCCGTGGCGAACAGCTTCTTCCCCGGCAACTTCGACATGAACAGCGGAGACGAGTACGTTCGCTACGACTCCACCAACGCCGTGTGGGCCACCTTCGACCCGACCAACCTGAAGGTGCAGGTGGCGGCCGGCAAGGCCAACGGCACCGAGGGCGTGGCCTACGATCGTGCCGGCAACGCCTGGTGGTTCGTGGACCGCGACGGCAACCGCATCGCCCAGACTACCCGCCTGGGCTCGCTGCTCAATCTGCGGCTGTCCGCCGATGGCACCCGGTGGGAGTGGGTCGACGAGAACGGGACCGCCCGCAGCAAGGCCGCCCATGCGGGCAGCTACTACCTGAACGAGGACGGCCTCACGGTGGATGCCGACGTGTCGCTGAACTCTATGATCGTGGTGGCGAAGGAGATACCCTTTGGCACGTTGCCCGACGGTGTGTCAGCGGAGACGGTGCGCACCGTGCTTACGACTGGTCCCGATGGCCGTCCGGATGGCATGAGCTACGATTTGGCCGACGCCAACCCCATCGAGCATTGGGACGCGGGCCTGGTGGAGGTGCCGCGCTCCAGCGTGGCCGGCCGCATTTGGAACGACGCCGACTACGACGGCGTGCAGGCTAAGACCGGCGACGGCAGCTACAGTCTGGCCGAGGAGCGTCCCGAGACGGCCGATCCTGAAAGTGACGCCTACGATCCGGATGCCGCCGACAAGCTGGCCGAGGCCGACGGCAGCTACTCGTCGTGCGAGCCCGGCCTCGAGGGGCAGACGGTGCTTTTGAGCCAGTGGTACTGGGTGCCCGAGGAGGGCGGTCTGGGCGGCCGTTGGGAGCAGAACACCGCTTTCGGGCAGGATCTACGCACTGCGGCGGTTCCCGGCGCCTCTGTCGTCGAGGGTGCGGACGGCGCCTCCCATGTGGCTGCGGCTGTGGGCGGGGGCTTCCTTGCCCAAAAGACGGGCGCCGATGGCCTCTACGAGTTCAACGAGCTGCCCACGGCCTACACAGCCCCCGACGGGGCCCACTACCTGGCCGCGTACCGCGTGGCTCTGAAGGAGACCCTCGTTGACGACAACGGCACGCCCGACGATACCGCCGACGACATCCATTGGCTGCTGACGCGCTACCATGCCGAGGATGACGTGCTGGCCGATGCCGATATCGAGAACGCCGAGGGCAACCGCACTCCAGCCGGTATCGCCATGCAAGGTCGTGAGCTGTTCCGCGGCTCCGACGGCAGCGAGCAGCGTCTCGTGCGCGCCCATGAGGGCCAGATCATTCTGGCCGATATCATCAACGAGGTGCACACCGCCTACAACACCGTGACGAAGCGCGAGCTGCGGAAGGACTCCCAGGTTATTTTGGCTGCCGAGGAGGTGGCCGAGGGCTTGGCCGCCCTTTCCGGCTTCGAGCGGGGCGTTCAGTACGACTGGCTGCGGGCTCGCGAGGGCAATCTGGGCGAGGTGGACGAGGAAGGCGTGCGCGAAGGTCGCATCGTCGACGGCGGTGACGCCGGCATGTTGGAGCCGCCGGTGCAGTCCATCGTGGGCGTGGTGTGGACCGACACCAACAACGACGGCATCCAGAACGAGGCACCTGTAACCGATGACGATGGCAACCCGGTGCTCGACGCCGCGGGCGAGCCGGTCATGGAAATGGAAAAAGGGAAGAATGGCATCCGCGTGACGCTGGAGCGCTACATTCCCAACATTACGTACGCCGAGGACGGCTCCGGCGAGATCGTCTCTATCGACGGCTGGAAGAAGGATCCGGCCTGGGCCGACGAGACCCATACCTGGGAGGACTACGAAGCTGACAACACGGGAGGCATGTCGCTCATCGAGGGCCGCAGCCAGCTGACGGCCAACGGTGTGGACTCCGAGGGAGAGGTAACCGACGGCGTCTACCGCTTCGACGACCTGCTCACCCAGACGCGCGACGAGTACGACAACATCATCGTGTACGCCTACCGCGTCCGTGCTACCGACCCCGCCTTCAAGCGCAACGCCTACATGATCGCCAAGTACCTGCGCGGCGACGACTTCACGCTGGACTCCAACTTCCGGCTGAAGGACGCGCTGCTGATGAAGAACGCGGAGACCAACGAGGAGGGTATCGACGAGTACGACGTGCTCCTCAACACCTACCAGCCGGGCGTGTCGAACATGGAGAACGTGGTGACCGCCGCGCCCTCCAACAACGACAACCAGGATGTGGGGCTTGGCATGAAGGGCCAGGTGGACGGTGCTACCGTGGCTCGGGCGCTCTCCCTCGCCGCCCTGCCGCTGCGCGCGGCTGCCTTGGGCGAGCCGGCGCTGGAGAGCCAGTTCGACCCGGCCGACGGCTCGGATCGTGCCTACAATGATGCTGGCGTGCTGGATGTTCCCATGCAGACGATATCGGGTACGCTGTGGCACGATGCGAACTACAACGGTCTGCTGGATGCGGGCGAGGAGCCGCTTTCAGGCATCGAGGTGTACCTGAAGGTGTGGATCTGGAACGATGTCGCCAACAAATGGGTGCGCTATATTCCCAATGAGGGCCCGGCAGACCCAGACGGCATCGTGAACGACAAGCCCGTCAACACGACGGCGACGACCGATGCGAACGGTTATTACGAGTTTGCCAATCTGCCGGTGTCGGCGCCCTACGACCTGAACAACCCCGAGGACCGCAACTTGTACGGCTACACCGTTGAGGTGAACAACAAGAAGCCGGATGACGACAATTACAGCAAGTCCACCAACAGCCTGCCGGTTACCCGCTTGCTGGTAGATTCCAAAGACGGCTTGGCCCCCAACTCCAAGGGTCGCCGCAGCGCCATGAACCTCGAGGGCGCTGAGATTCAGGCGAAAGACCCTGGTTTGGGAAATGCCGAGACGGGCGTTAACAGCGTGCGTGGCATTTACGACGTCGACACCATTCCGGTGGCGTTCGATGTGTTCAACCGCGTTGAAAGCTACGATGGCGTGGAGGCGTCTGCAGACACCGTGTCGGTGGTGGACGGCCGTATCGTGCTGGCCCGTCCTGCGACCGACGGCACCGAGGATCTCTACCGCGAGGCGCTGGTTACCTCGGAGGGCAAGTCGCTGGAGTTCGACCTTTCCGAGGGCCATGACCAGGGCGACATGAACGCCGGCTTCGGGCCCTTCAATACCGCGGTGATCAAGGGCATCGTGTGGAACGATGAGAACTACGACGGTCTGCGCAACATGCGCACCGCTCTGGATGGCGAGGACTATCCTGTTGATCTCACGGCGCTGGAGAAGCCGGTGCCGGGCGTTGAGGTGTACCTGACTCAGTACTACCAAGATCCCGCGACGGGCAAGTGGGTGCAGAACAAGAGCTTCGGCAGCGCGGCGCTGTACGTGGGCAACTTGAAAGCTACTCGCACGACGGTGACGGTGGTGCAGCCCATCAGGGGCCTGGAGTACGCCATCCGAAAAGTTGGCGACGCGTGCTCCAATGATCAGGCGCAGTGGTTCGCCCTGCCGGAAACCGAGGATGGCGATAACACGGCTTCGGCGCCCAGCCGCTGGACCAGCGACAACAGGGGCGAGTTCACCCAGGTGGTGTTGGCCGACGGCACGGTGGAGGACATTCAGCCGGTTACCGAGTACGAGGTGATCGCGCGACGGGTGGATATGCGAACCGATGCCGATCGCGGCTATGCCAAGGACAACCCGAAGGTGCTCACCTACGGTACTAAGACCGAGGCTTGGACGGTGGATTACGAAGACAAGACGTTCGAGGAGGATCCGGCTAATCCCGATCAGGTGATCGAAGACACGGTGCCGCGTCAACTGGCGGGCACGGTAGCGTATACGCGCACCGATGCCACGGTGTCGGTGGACGTGGCCACGTTGCAGGACTTGGCGGAATCGGCGCCGTTTGGCTTCGAGGTGGCTTTGACCCGCACGGGCGAAGAGCCCGTCGCGTGGCAGTCGTTGAAGCTTCCGCAGGTGGACGATCCGGTCGATATGCCGACGACGGTGGAGCTCAAGTTCCGTAACCTTGACGCCAATACCGACTATACGGTGGCGGTGCGCAAGGGGGTCGACTCGAATCCGGCCCCCAAGTCCGACGTGCCCGGCGGCAACGAAGACGGATCGGGCGAGGGCGGCTCTGGCGTCCCGGCCGCCATGTCCGAGGGCGGCGGTTCCGATGGCACCGACGGGACTGACGGGGGCTCTGGACCCGGCGACGGCTCTGGCGAGGGCGACGGCACCGGCGAGGGCGATGGCTCTGGTTCCGGTTCCGGTTCCGGCTCTGGCGATGGCGACGGCTCTGGCTCTGGTGACGGCGACGGCTCTGGTTCCGGTTCCGGCGAAGGTGACGGCTCCGAGTCGGAAAACGCCGTGCTGGGCAGCTTTGCCCTCACGACGCTGGATGTACTGGGCAGTTCGGTGAACTATCTGCCTCAGGGTTCAGCTACTCGCCAGCCTTCTCGCGTCCCCATGCCGGTGGGAGCGCAGGTGGCCAAATCCGATGCCAACGGTATCTACACCTTCGGCAAAGATGGCGTCAAGGTGCCGAGCTACGTGCAGCTGGATCAGGACAACAAGCCGGTCGAGTGGGGCGAGCGTGGCGTGAACGATGAAGTGGTGCTGGTGTCCTACCGTATCACGGTGGGCGAGCTGGGCGCCTTCGCTCCCAGCCGCTTGCAGGTGGGCTCGCCGCGGTGGATGCGGGAGGACTCCGACATCGAGCGCGACGAGACTGGCGCTTTGAACCTGTGCGAGCAGTTCATCGAAAACGGCGCGGTGCGTCGCGATGGCTACGTGTTGGTGTCCGTGAAGGCGGACGACACCGATGGCACTCAGCAGTACGGCGATAGCTTCAATAAGGTGGAGTACGATACTCCCTACGCTCTGAGCGTGCAGCGCGGCGGCGATGCGGGCCTGAAGGCCATCACTCGCGCCTCTATTTCCGGCTGCGTGTGGAGCGATAGCGACTACGACGGCATTCGCGCCGAGGGCGAGTCGGGTATTGCCGGTGTGCCCGTGGAGCTGACGCGCTACTGGTACGACACGGAGGCGAGCCGCTGGATTTACGACGAAGCCTTCAACGACGCCGAGGGCGATCTGGCCTACGAGCGCAACCAGCTTTCTGGCGAAGACGGCACTTGGAAGTTCGAGGAGCTGGAGGCGACGGGCACCAGGGTGCGCGACGACGAGGAGATCAACGTTGTGTTTGGCTATCGGGTGCACGTGCTCTCTGTGCCAGGCGGCTACGGTATCTCCCCGATGAACTGCGGCGGTAATGCGTCGGTGGATTCTGATTTGGACGAGAACACCACGCGCCTTGTGCCGGATGACCCGGTGGATGGCCTTATCGTGCTCTCGATGAACCGTCAGGATGGAGAGCCTGCCGAGCGCGTCATTTCCGATGGCCCCGATGGCTTGGAGTGGTCTATGGCCGCAGTGCACGATTCCGAGTGCAACGACACGGGCCTCGTTCCCTTCAGCGGCGCCACGATAAGCGGCGTGGTCTTCAACGATGCGGCTAAGGACGGCCGGCTCGATGGGGACGACGAGCGCCTGGGGGGCATGGAGGTTTGGGTGGAGCGCACTATCATGAGCGCCGACGATGCCATGGACGCTGGCTGGCTGTCGCGTCTCGATGACGGCGTTGCCGGCTGCGATCTCGATGTCTCCGGCGAACCCCTGGAGGCGTCTGAGCGTTACTACGGTTCGCTCCCGACGGGGGTGGCCGCCCAGCTCGCCCGCAATCACGATGCTCGCGATTTCGACGTGCGCGATAAGAACGAGGGAGGTGCGGAAAAGCCTGGCGAGCCCGAGCAGCCCGGTGGATCCGGGGAGACCGAGGCGCCCGGCGAGCCTGAGCAGCCTGGCGAGGCCGGTGGGTCTGGCAAGTTCGAGCTGCCCGGTGAGCCCGAGGGCGGGTTCTCATTGATGGCTGCGCTGCGGGCAGCCGTGGTTGCGCTGGTGCATGAAGGCCAGGTTAAAACGGCCGAGTCTGCGGTTGTCGGTAACGCTTTTGGTGCTGAGCAGCTCGGCGAGAATGCGCCGCAGCCGAACGACCCGACGCAGCCGGACGTCCCGACGCAGCCGGATGGGCCGGACGCTTCCGATCCGATAGCGCCCGAGCCGGGTGAGGAGGCGCCGTATCTGGTGTACGCCGATCCGGATGCGGCCCAGAAGGCCCAGCTGCCGCTGCCTGACCGCCTGGAGGAGGATGGCATCCTGCATATAGGTGAGTGGGAGCGCGTGGCTTCCACGAAGGCTGACGATAAGGGCGCCTACTCCTTCGCTGGACTACCCGTGGCTGACGCTTACGGACGCCCGTACAGCTATCGAGTGCGCATGGTAAAGCCGGCTGACGCCAGCTACGTGCCGTTCAAAGTCGGTGACGACCGCAACGTCGATAACGACTACGCGCACCTGAATGTGTTGGGCGAGATGACTGGCGAGGAGCAGGGCACCACCGAGAAGCTCGACGTAGTGACTGTGCGCCCGACTGGCGCAAACGCTTATGGCCACGCCTTCGAGGTGCTGGCTGGCCGCAGCTGGACGCGCGGTGCTGGTGCTTCGGTGGACCTGGGCATTCATATTCCAGCGGAAGAGGATTCCGACGACTGGATCACTAAGATCATACGCCGGATGCTGCCTCAGACAGGCGATCCCTTATCGTTCGTGCGCTTCTTCTTGATGCTTGCGGGAGCGTCCGTCATCGTGCTTTTCGCCTCGCTGCTGCGTCGACGGCGTAGGGAGCGTGAGGACGAAGTGGCCATTTGAGCTTCGCCCGAAAGGTTTTGGCAATAGACGATTAAGCGAAGAGGGAGCGGGCGCGGTGTCCGCTCCCTTTCGTTATGGGGTATCCTTGGGTTCAGGCACGTCCTCCGTTCTGTTCGCGTCAAGAGTGAGGTCGTTGTGGCCGGCCGACTTCTTCCCGAAGATGGGCGACGTGCGGTATCCGCCTTCGAGGTGCACCCCTAATTCCGTGAGAAAGGCCTGTCATGCTCTTCGCCGATATCGATATCCTCGACGCCGATTTCGCCATCAAGCACCACCAGTGGGTGGGGGTGCGCGATGGCCGTGTTGCCTATATCGGCTCGGTGCCTCCTGCGCCCGACGAGCGCGTCTCCTTCGGCGAGACCTACGACGGTGCGGGCCGCCTGCTCATGCCGGCGCTCTACAACGCCCACGCCCACGCCCCCATGACGCTTTTGCGCGGTTATGCCGAGAACTTGCCGCTGCAGCGCTGGCTCGAGGAGAAGTGCTTCCCCTTCGAGGACAAGATGACCGCCGAGGATTGCTACTGGGGCACGGTGCTCGCCTGCGCCGAGATGGCACGCTTCGGCGTGGTCAGTTTTTCGGACATGTACTACGCAACCGAGGGGCGTTGTCAGGCGGTGCTCGAGGCCGGCATGAAGGCCAACATGTGCGAAGGCCTGGTCGCCTTCGAGGAGAAGCCTTATGCGGAGTACCCGATTTGCGCCCAGATGGAGGCCCTCGTGCGCGACTGGCATGGGGCCGGCGACGGGCGCATCCGCATCGATTACAATATCCATTCTGAATACCTGTCTACCGAGACGGTCTGCCGCGACATCCTGGACATCGTGCGCGGCACCGATCTGCGCCTGCACATCCACCTGTCCGAGACCGAAAAAGAGGTGCGCGAGTGCCGCGAGCGCCACGGGGGGCTGACGCCCGTGGCTTACTTCGACAGTCTGGGGCTGTTCGATGCGCCGGTGACGGCGGCCCATTGCGTGTGGGTCGACGAGGCCGACTTGGATATCCTTGCGACCCACGGCGTGTTCGTCGCCAACAATCCGGCCTCCAACATGAAGCTCGGCAGCGGGTTCGCGCCCGTTCCCGAGATGCTGCGCCGCGGCATTCCCGTGTGCCTGGGCTCCGACGGTATGGCGTCGAACAACAACCACAACTTGTTCCACGATATGTACCTGCAGGCCCTCATCTACAAGGGCGCAACGCTGGACCCGACGGCGGTGACGCCCCAGCAGGCCCTAGCCGCGGCCACGCGCACAGGCGCCCTGTCCCAGGGCCGTACGGACTGCGGCATGGTGGCCGAGGGCGCCCGCGCCGATTTGTGCGTACTGGATATCACAGGTCCGTCTTGGTGCCCCGCGCCCGACCCGGTGTACAACCTGGTCTATGCCGGCGACGGCGCCGATGTGGTGCTTACGATGTGCGACGGCCGGGTCATCTACCGCGCTGCTCCCGCCGCCGAGTGGCCCACCATCGATGTCGAGCGCGCCAAAGCCGAATGCGCCGCCCGCACCGCCCGCATTATCAGCGAGCTCTAACCCCCTCGCGCCTCCGCCCACCCCACGCTACCCTGCGGGACCTGCATCCCCGCCCGCCCTCCGGCCGCACCCGCGCCCGCACCCCGGCCGCTTGGCGGAAGCTCATGGCTGGCCATAATCGGCGGTTTGGTACCCGAGGAGGCTCTTTTGCGGTTGGCGCTGGCAGAAATCGAGATTTGGTCCCTGATTTCTGCCAACTTCGGCGATTTGGTCCCCGACGCTCGGAGAAATGCCTGGTCGCAATTTGGCTGTGCGGCTTTTTTGGGTACCAAACTTCGAGATCCGCCCGAGGGTGGGTACCAAACTTGAGATTTCGCCACTAAAAGGTACCAAATCGCGCGATTTCGCCAGAATTTCCTCACGTCGCGGTACCAAACCTCCGATCTTGCCAACGCTGCGCCTCGGCTCGGTACCAAACCTGCGATCTTGGCTGTGCTGCGACCTGTTTCGACAGCGTCGCCCCTCCTCGCGGTACCAAACCTGCGATTTCGTCGCGCTTTGCTCGCCCGCGCTAGCGTTCCGCCTCGGCTTGGCAGCAGGCCTCGCGGTTCTCGTGCCTTGCTTGTGCTCGGAGTCGCGTCATTGACTGTTTCACCGACCGCCGAGACCCAGGGTTGTCCAGAGTCGTGTTTGGCGCTGCCCGAAGTCTTGCACGCGGAAGCGCAGGGGATGCTTGAGCGCTCGGGCAATCGTCGCTGCGGCCCGGTTCATCTCGTCGATGGAGACGAGGTGGTTTCGTGTGATGCTGATGACGCGGTAACCGGCATTTTCTAGAACTGCTCGCCGAACGGAATCGTGATGGTGACTCGCCGAGGTCAGATGGAAGGCGTCGCTGTCATATTCCACGATCACCTGTTGCTTCTGCCAGAGGAGGTCGGCCACATAGTGGGAACGGTCGGCCAGCCTTTTGTCGGCTTCCGTCAGCTCGATCGGCTCATTGAGCAAGGGCCGCGGAAGACCATAGCCTCCGAAGCGAGGCGGAAGGTGCAGCACGAGCCCGAGGGCGCACTCGCGGGGCGACGCCGCTTTCGCGAGCATCCAATGGAAGGCGCTCCGTGCATGGGCGCAGCCTGGAACATCTCGGTGGCCGTCGCTGACTTTCGCGATGTCGGTCGGGAGGGTGAGGGGCGTGCGTGCTAGCAGGGTGCTCGAATCCTCGGCCAGGCAGAACGCGCTGCAAAGCGATGTGCCCAAAGAGGCAACCTCCTCTAGGCGCTTTCCGCGACTTGCCTGAATGAGCGCTAATTCGGGACTGGGGACAAAGATACCGTTAGCGACGCGGTAGAGCGGACTTTCGACCACCGACTGAGGGGCGACATGGCAGCGTGCCAGCTTTTGACGGCGATCGTCTGGGTCGAAAACGAGAACGTGAGCAGGCTGGGTGAGCCAAGGGAAGAGCTGCGCTAGATAGGTGATCCCCGCTGTTGTCGGTGCCGTTTCTGCAGGCGGCTTTCCTCGAAACGCGATGCTGTCAGAGGGTCGTGCGGCGAGGTGGGCGTACAGTTCAAGGGCCGTGTCGCCGAAAAGAATCAGTTTGCTCATGGGCGTCTGTCTTTCAAGATCGTGGGTTGCCGTGGCGGTAGCCTACTCGCGCAGGGCCGTAAAAGTGTCGCGGGAATGTCGCAGTTGTGTCCTCGCGCTGACCGTCGTGGAGTCGCATCGGAAGGGGACGGGGGGAAGACGGTGGGCAGGGGGAAGAGATAAGAGGAAGAGGAAGAGGAAGAGGAAGAGGAAGAGGAAAGAGGGGGAAGGGGAAGGGGCGCTCGGAGAAACTCGGCTCGGGAAATTCCTCGCTGTCCTCAGCGGGGGCGGCGCCCTCTGCTAATATGGGTGCCATAGAAAAGATGCCGTTCGCCGGCGCTGGGCGACCGTTTGCTGACAGGGGGTCAACAGCTGGCAGGGCTGCAGGTTCGCCGGCCGCAGGGCCGCCAGTTCGCCTGCAGACAGGGTCGCGGGCTTGTCGGCCGCCATTCGAGGCGGCGGGTGCCCAACGTAGCGATTGGCAACGCGCCGCCCATCGCAACTTCGGCGGCGCGCCCGGGTTAGACCCGCGCAAGGGGTGCGGGCGCCCTCTACTAGGAAGGCA
>OLOA01000515.1_pt1 | contig 42095 bp, 42 predicted proteins | sample 1672201 | NCBI WGS metagenome assembly OLOA01 (sample SAMEA3136658, study PRJEB25190) | human gut metagenome
TGGTCCGGGGCCCCTCCATCTGTCCCTTTGCGGGGTTGGCGCTACAACCGGATGCCCAGCAGGGCGTCCACGGCCTGTGAGATCTGCTGCGGCGCGGCCAGGTCGTCTCCGTCGCCCGCCAGGACTGCCGAACTCCATTCATCGACGACCGCCAGCGCCGTGGGCGTATCGAGGCCCTCCCGCAGGGCGCGGCGAATGTCCGCGATGACCGGCACCGCGTCGGTGCCCGAGGAGGCCCGCGTGGCGGCACGCCACGCGTCAAGGCGACGCTGCGCATCATCCAGCCCGGCCTGTGTCCACGACCAGTCGGAGGCGTAGCCGTGCGCCAACAGCGCGAGCCGGATGGCCATGGGATCAACGCCCTGGGCGCGCAGCTTGCTGACCAGCACCAGGTTGCCGAGCGACTTGCTCATCTTCTCGCCGTCCAGACCCACCATGCCGACATGGATGTACGCCTCGGCGAAGGGCTTGCCGGTCGCGACGATCGCTTCGGCCGCACACATCTCGTGGTGGGGGAACGCGAGATCGCGCCCACCTCCCTGCACGGCGAAGTCCTCGCCCAACCGGTTCAGCGCCGTGGCGGTGCATTCGATGTGCCAGCCCGGCCTGCCGCGTCCCAGCCGCGAGTCCCAGGCCGGCTCCCCAGGACGTTCCATGCGCCATACCAGGCAGTCCAGGGCGTCACGCTTGCCGGGACGTTCCGGATCGCCCCCGTGCTCGGCGAACTCCGAGATCATGTCCTGCCGGCTGAGATGACTCTCGGTACCGAAGCCGGGTGCCTTGCCCACCTCGAAATACCAATCGGGATACTGCGGATCATCAACCTGATAGATGGTGCCCTGTTGGCGCAGCCGTTCGATGAGCTCAACGACCTCATCGATGATCGAGGTTGCCGGCACGTACCAGCGGGGAGGCAGTACCCGCAGGGACTCCATGTCGTCGCGGAAGAGCTGGGTCTGGTCGCTGGCGAGCTCGCGCCAGTCAACCCCCGTGGCCCGTGCCCGCTCCAGCAGCGGATCATCGACGTCGGTGACATTCTGCGCATAGCGCACGTTGAGGCCGAGGTCACGCCAGACCCGGTCGAGGACATCAAACATCACATAGGTGAAGGCATGCCCCATATGCGTCGCATCGTAGGGGGTGATACCGCACACATAGAGACCGGCATCACCGTCTGCCGGTCCGATCGGTACCGCTCTGCGGTTGTTCGTCGTGACCATGACAAGGCGTTCAGGCACCTTCTGGTCGCTCGGACTCGCAGGGATCGTCGGGACTTCCACCGTGGGCCAGGCTTGCATGAGGCCAAACCTACTCGGCCCGCACTAGGCTTTCGGAAACAGTGGTCGTTCGTGGAAAGGGGCCAGATGCGCACCCGGCGGGTCGGCGCCAGCGGTCTCGAGGTGAGCCAGCTGGGCCTTGGCACGATGACATGGGGTGGCGACACCGACCTCCCCACCGCCACAGATCTGGTGACCACCTTCGTGGGCGCGGGGGGAACCCTGGTCGACACGGCCCCCGCATACGGGGGCGGAGCGGCCGAGCAGATGCTGGGTCGGATCATGCGCACGACACTGAACCGGGAAGACGTGGTACTCGCCACGAAGGCGGGTTTCGGGGTGCGCGACGGTCACCAGGTCATCGACACCTCCCGCAAGGCCATGCTCAACGACCTTGCGGGATCGCTGCGCCGCCTGCGCACCGACCACGTCGACCTGTGGCAGGTCCATGCCTGGAGCGACACACCCCTGGACGAGACCCTGGCGGCCCTTGACCAGGCCGTCCGCTCCGGGATGGCCCGCTATGTGGGGGTGTGCAATTACATCGGCTGGCAGATCGGCACTGCCGCCACATGGCAGGAGGCCGTCCCCGACCGCAATCGGCTGGTCAGCGCCCAGGTGGAGTATTCACTGCTGGCCCGTCGGGCGGAGATCGAGGTGGTCCCCGCCCTGAAGCACCACGAGATGGGCCTGTTCGCCTGGTCCCCCATCGGACGCGGTGTGCTGACCGGCAAGTACCGCACTGGCACGCCACGCGATTCCCGGGGTGGCCGCAAGCACTTCAGCTGGTTCGTGGAGCCCTACCTGGAAGAGCGGAGCCGGGCCGTCACCGACGGCGTGGCACGTGCTGCCGAGGGATTGGGCCTGACACCGGCCCAGGTCGCGCTCCTGTGGGTGCGCGACGCACCCGGTGTGACCGCGCCGTTGTTGGGCGCTCGCACCACCGAACAGTTGCAGGCCTACCTGGGACTCGACGACGTACGCCTGCCCGAACCAATCATTGCGGCCCTGGATGACATCACGGGCGGACCCAATCAGGGGCGGGCGCCTGCACATCGGGTCGACGCCGACGCCTGAGCCGCCTGTGGGGGCGACTACACGAGTGCGGTCAACCGGGCCCGGATGACCTTCCTGCGCAACCACACCTCGCGCGAACCATCGCGGTACCGCCTCAGCCGGGCCAGTTCCCACCCGTCATGCTCAGCCTGCTCGGTCAACAGGCGACGCACCTGGTTGCGGGTGACCTCACGCGTCAGCCTGAGGCACTGCTCCTCCGTTTCGACACCGGAACGCTCTCGCCTCCGGAGCCTGGTGGACGCGATCCACGAGCTGGGCAGGTAATCCATGGCTTCTCCCTGTTCACCGGTACCGGTCGATCGGATCGGATTCGCCGGTGCACGCGATGATAGCGCCGCGTTCACAACGCCCACGCCGTGGCGATGACAGCTCGGACACGGTTGCACGCGTACACGCGTGCAGGGCGGACACGGATGCACGCGCTCGCGCGCGCGAGCCAAGGAATGCTATGGTTTTGGGGCGTTGCAGGAAACTGCACACAGTGTCCGGGTGGCGGAATAGGTAGACGCGCTAGCTTGAGGTGCTAGTGCCCGTTATAGGGCATGGAGGTTCAAGTCCTCTCTCGGACACCATCGTTGAAACCCTCTCTGACAAGGGGAAGCACCTAGTCGGAGAGGGTTTTTCATGCCTCTCTCGTGCCCGTGCGGCCGCTGACGGACGCTCCGATATGCCGACATCTGGCACGTGTGCGGCACGTCACTGGCACGAAAACCGAGGAGGCCGACCCATGGGACGACGTGGATTCGGCTCCATCAGGACGCTGCCGTCGGGAAAGTACTAGGCCCGCTACACCGCCCCCGACCTTGGCGTCCACAAGGCCCCATGACCTTAACCAGGAAACAGGACCCAGAACGCTGGCTCGCCGCCGAGGAAGACCTCATCTCCCTGGGAGTGTGGGCCGCGCCAAAGATCCGGGCCGCGAAACCCAAGTGCACGTGCGTCGGGACATGGATCGAGAAGGTCATCCAGCGCGCGCCAGCCGCACCCGCAGACCGCTGGCACAAACCACGTTCGACGTGCTGTGGGTCACCGACGACGTGATGAAGGTGCGCATCGAGCACCTTCATCCGCCTGAGCGGGCGTGGATCGAGAAGAACCTCGCAGGTCCCTGAAACTGTCACAGGCCCCCGATAGATTCCTGACAAGACACCCGCCGATCCGAAGGACTCCCCCATGGCCACCAACGAACCCGACATCGCCGCCAAGCTCCTCGAACACCTCGACGCCAAATACGCCGCCGGTCAGCTGAGCCCAGCCGAACACGAGGCACGCAGAACCAGGCTGCTGGCAGACATCCAGCGGGGGGCCTACAACCGGCCGAGCGTTTCAACCATCGTCGGTCACTTCGCCTTCGGAATCATCCTTCTCGCCCTATGCGTTGGCATTGCGGGAGCCGGCGGCGGCGGCCTGGTCGCTGGCCTGATGGTCATTGGCGGATTCGTGTTGATCGGCATGGGAGCGGGACGCCTGGTCAAGAGGATCCGACTCAAGATCTGACCAGGTTCTGTCACGTCAGTACCCACCAACTCGAAGGACTCCCGACATGAAGCACGCCCACCGAATCCTCGCCCTGGTCGCCGCAGCACCGTTGCTGCTCACCGCCTGCGGATCCAATGACGGCAGCACACCCGCATCCACCCCGAGCTCAAGCACTCCTACTACCGCAAGCGCCTCCCATTCAGCGACCCCGAACGTAACGACCCGGCCAGCCTCAACGACCACCCTGACTGCCACATCTCCCAGCGACCTACGCAACAAGCTCACCGCATCCGGCCTGGCCTGCACCGGCTGGCACGAGACACTGGAATCCGGCTTAGCCGGGACCTGTTCCGGCAACATCCGTCTCGTAGTGAACGGCGATCCTGGAGAAGCCTCCTGGGACCGCTTGTACGAAGGCAACCGAGATCTGTTCAAGAGGCTGGTCGGTTCAGACCAGTACTCTTCCCTGAAAATGATCATCGGCGCTAACTGGTATGCACTCGTCCCCGCAGCCCAAGCCTCCGACCTGGCTGCCGCGACCGGGGCGCAGACGTACAAGTGATAGTCCGTGCCTCACGTCCAGACAGAGACTAGCTAGCCCCTGAGCGATAATCACCGAAGCCGCTCCCGGCGGTCCCCGTCTGGCACGAAACATAATCCCAGCCACGTTTCCCCTTGTCATGGGCACTCTGCGGGAAGGTTCACGTCCTCTCTCGGAAACAATGCGTAACACCCCTCTGACAAGGTGAAATGCCTCGTCAGAGGGGTTTTTCGTGCCTGAGGGCACGCAACGCGGGACTCCAATCCGTGCCAGATGTCGCACGCCTGCGGTGCATGGTGCTCAACCGGTGCCCGGCTCACCGGGGCCGGGACGCGACCCACATCACGCCAACCGGGGGCACCGGGATGGACCGCCGGTCTGGCGATGGCGACATTGCATCGGCCTGCGGACCGATATCAGTGCGGCACGCCGATCACTGCGTCAACGCGGCGCAGCACACGGCTAGCCTAGGTGGCTGTCAGGATGGCTGCGGCTCGAGCATGGCCCCAGCCGCGCCTGCGAGCAGAGAGCGCACATGAACCTTCTCCACGCCATTCTCCTGGGCATCGTCGAGGGAATCACCGAGTTCCTTCCGGTGTCCAGTACCGGCCACCTGAACATCGTCGAAAAGCTCCTCGGCTACCAGATCGACTCCCCCGGCATGACCGCGTTCACGGCGGTCATCCAGGTGGGGGCGATCATTGCCGCCATCCTCTTCTTCTGGAAGGACATCGTCGCCATCGTGGTGGCCTGGTGTCGCGGGATCGTCCATGCCGACAAGCGGGATGACCCGAACTACCGGATGGGCTGGGCAGTGATTCTGGGATCCATCCCGGTGGCCGTGGTGGGCCTGGCATTCAAGAACGCGATCGAGACGACCACTCGTTCCCTGTGGGTCATTGTCGGGGCGCTGCTGGTCTGGAGCATCGTCATGGCCATCGCCGACAGGCGTGACCATGGCGAGCGCACCATGGTGGACGTGACGTGGAAGGACGGGCTCATCATCGGGCTGTTCCAGGCCCTGGCCCCCGTATTTCCGGGCATCTCGCGTTCGGGCGCGACGATTTCGGCCGGCCTGTTCCGGGGGATGGATCGTGTCTCGGCAACCAAGCTGAGCTTCTTCCTGGGAATCCCCGCGCTGGTGGCTGCCGGCGGCATGGAGGCCATCAGCCAGGCGGGGGCCATTTCGGCCCAGGTGGGTTGGCTACCCACGGCCGTGGCGACGGTCGTGTCGCTGGTGGTCGCCTATGTGTCCATCGCCTGGTTGCTGCGCTTCGTGTCCAAGAATTCCTTCACGGGGTTCATCGTCTACCGCATCATCCTGGCCGCAGTGATCATCGTCCTCATCATGATGGGCGTCGTGGCTGCCTGACGCCTCGAACAGAACGCACGAGGGGGACCGCACGGCCGTGCGGTCCCCCTCGTGCGTTTCTGCCTGCTGCCTACTTGTCGTCTTCCGACTCAAGCCGCTTGACCACGGCCAGCACTGCGTCGCGGGCGGGCATCTCCGGCACGCCGACAACGACCGCGAGGCCGAGCTTGCCCAGGGTGTTGACCATGGGAGGACCCATGTGGCCGGCGGCCGCAACCGTCACCGAGTTGTCACGCATGAAGCGCACGATCCGGGCGTGATGCTGGCCATGCTCGCTCTGGTCATGGAGGACGTCCCAACCGACCTGCTCGGTGCGCCAGTCGGTGATGGCACCATCCTCGACGGTGGCGATCGCCATTTCGGGGGCACGGCCGAAGCGTGGCTCAACATCACCGGTAGGGGTGACCGGAATGGCCACCACCTGACGGCCGAGGCCATTCACGTTCTCAGTTGTCATGGTCAGACCCTACCTTCGTAGGCCGGCAGGTCGAGCACGCCATTTCCCGATACCCCGATCACCACGACCTCGTCGGGTCGCGCCGAGGTCGTCACATAGTCGAGGGCTCCGGCAATCGCGTGGGTCGATTCGGGCGCCGGGATGATTCCCTCACTGCACGCGAAGAGAACACCAGCCCTGAAGGAGGTGTCCTGGTCGATGGCCGTTGCCCCCATCAGCCCCAGGTGCACCGCGTGGGACACCATCGGGCTCATCCCGTGGTAGCGCAGTCCGCCGGCGTGGATCGCTGGCGGGACGAAGTCGGTTCCCAGGGTGTACATCATGAGCTTCGGGGTGAGCCCGGCGACGTCGCCGAAGTCGTAGCGGTATTCGCCCTTCGTGATCGAGGGTGCCGCCTCGGGCTCGCAGGCCATGAACCTGGTCGTCGTGCCCTCCCGCAGGTTCTGGCCGATCAGGGGGAAGGTGATGCCGGCCAGGTTGGAGCCGCCGCCGGCGCAGGCGAAGACGATGTCAGCCTGTTCCTCCCCCGCCGCCGCCAGCTGCTCAAGCAGTTCCTCACCGATGACGCTCTGGTGGATCATCACGTGGTTGAGCACACTGCCCAGGGCGTAGTGGGCGCTCGGATCGCCCGCAGCCACCTCAACAGCTTCGCTGATGGCCATGCCCAACGATCCGGTGGTGTCGGGCATCCGGTCGAGCAGTTCGCGCCCCGAGGCCGTGAGGTCGGAGGGCGACGGATGGCAGCTCGAGCCGTAGACCTCCATCTGGTAGCGCCGGTAGGGCTTGGCGTCGTAGGAGGCCCGCACCTGCCACACCTCGGCGACCATGTCGAACAACGCACAGGCGAAGGCCAGGGAGGCTCCCCACTGGCCGGCTCCGGTCTCGGTGGTGAGCTTGGAGATCCTCTGGGCCTTGTTGTAGAAGGCCTGCGCCACCGCGGTGTTCGGCTTGTGCGAGCCGGTGGGGCTGACCCCCTCGTACTTGTAGTAGATCTTGGCCTTCGTGCCAAGTTCCCTCTCCAGCCGACGGGCACGCACGAGGGGGCTCGGCCGCCACAGTGCGTAGACCTCACGGATTGCCTGGGGAATGTCGATATAGCGCTGCGTGCTCACCTCCTGGGCGATGAGCTCCTCGGCGAACAGGGGCGCCAGATCGTCAGCCGTCACCGGCTCATCGGTGGCCGGGTTCAGGGCCGGCGGCATGGGCTCGGGGAAATCCGCATTGAGGTTGTACCAGCGGGTCGGAACCGTGGACGGCACGGCTGTCCCGAGTGTGTGCAGGACCTCGGATGTCGCGTCGGATGAAGGGCCTGGGTTCTGGCTCACTGTGGTTGCCTCCGGTCTTCTGTCGTGGTCATTGCCATGGGACGTCACCGCCCCCCCCAACACGGCAGGTGTCCGGCTTGGGTGACGACATCCTCCCGGGAGGAGAACGTGTCCGCGTCCCGTGAACGTTCACGATACCGAGGTGGTTCGGCCACCGCGGCACTATCCACCTGCCGGGGCCCCGGCGGGGTGTCGGGGCCGACGGATCCTCCAGTGTTGCGGACCCGTCTGCTGCACCAGGCCCCGCATGTCGAGGCGGATGAGCGCAGCTGCGCACTGCGCAGCCGATCGTCCTGAGGCAACGCTCAGTGAATCCAGGTCGATATCCCCCCTGCTCGGCATCGCCTCACGCACCGCTGCCAATTCGGGATCAAGCCCATCCAATTCCCGCACTGCCTTGACGCCGGGCAATTCCACGTGTTCGCCGACCGGTGTGAGCAGGGCACCCGCGTCATTTGCGTCGGCCACCAATGCCGCCTCGTGGTCCCGGATGAGCCGATGGGGCGACTCGCTGAGTGCGGAGTTGATCGGTCCCGGCACCGCCATCAATGGCCTTCCCAGCCGCAGGGACCAGCTCGCCGTGTTCAGGGCCCCTGATCGGGCCGCTGCCTCGACCACGAGTGTGCCCCCGGAGAGCGCGGCAATCAGCCTGTTCCGGGCCAGGAAGCCCTGTCTGGTGGGGCGGATGCCGGGCGGGATCTCGGTGACGACCACGCACTCACCCGCGATCTGGTCCAGCAACCGGCTGTTGCCCCGCGGATACCACCCGTCCAGCCCGCCCGCCATGACCGCCACAGTGGGCCCGCCCACCGACAACGCCCCCCGATGCGCCGCAGCATCGATGCCGTAGGCACCCCCACTGATCACGGGGAACTGCCCGGCCAATTGCGCAGCGAGTTCATTGGCCGAATCACACCCGTAATGCGTAGCCGCCCGCGCACCCACGATGGCGACCGCGGGCAGTCGCGACTGGCACAGTTCGCCGAGATCCCGCGGCCCCACGGCCCACAGGGCGATCGGGCTTCCGGCCATGCCGTTCAACGGCTCGACATGGTCGAGACCGTCCAGGCGCTCGGGCCATTCCCCATCGCCCGGCATGATCAGTCGGGCCCCGCAGCGTTCGGCCGCCGCCAGGAGCTGGTCGATCTCAAGGCGCCGCGCCCGCTTGGGCCACGCGCCCTGCTCCTGACTTGCCAGCAGCGACTGCCACACCTCCTCGGCCCCCTGTTGGCGAACCAGCTGCGCCAGGTCCGGCTTTCCGGCTTCACAAATGAACGTGAGGGCAGCCCGTGCCCGGCGCTCACCCGACCAACGCCCGCTCATGCCGCACCACCCATCGTCTCGACCTGCCGCAGTCCCATGGCCGAGGCGATGTCGTCCGCACACGGCTTGTCGCGGCCGGCAAGGTCGGCCAACGTCCATGCCACCCGCAACACCTTGTCCACTCCCCGGGCGCTCAGCCGTCCCCTTGCGATGCAATCGTCGATCAGATCCAGCCCGGCCGGTGGCGGCGGGGTCTTCCGCAATTGGGCGCCGGGGACCTCAACGTTCGTCCGCCAAGGTGTGTTCGCCAGTCGTCGCCGCTGGCGATCCCTGGCCTCCAGCACCCGGGCGCGAACCACCGATGAGCTCTCGGGTGCCGGACCCGCGGTGCGCCTGAGGCGGGATGCCCCGGAGCTGGTCATGGCGACGTGGATGTCGACGCGATCAAGGATCGGCCCGGACAGGCGCTGAGAGTATCGACGCACCATCATGGGCGCGCAGGTGCAGTGGGAGTCCGGGACCCCGTAGTGGCCGCAGGGACACGGATTGGCTGCGAGCACGAGCTGGAAGCGGGCCGGATAGCTCACCGTCGCACCGCTGCGCGCGATCGAGACGACGCCCGATTCCAGGGGCGTTCGCAGGGCTTCCAGCACAGAGGTCCCGAACTCGGGTGCCTCATCGAGGAAGAGCACGCCCCGATGGGCCAGGGAGATGGCCCCGGGGCGGGGGATGCGAGCCCCTCCCCCGACCATGGCAGCGACGGTGGCGGTGTGATGCGGATCGGCGAACGGTGGCCTGCGGATCAACCTGTCGTGCAGATCATGACCGGCCAGTGAATGGATCGCCGAGATCTCCAGCGCCTGGGAGTCATCGAGGTCGGGCAGCAGCCCGGGCAGTCGCTTGGCCAGCATTGTCTTGCCCGTGCCCGGGGGGCCATGCATGAACAGATGGTGGCCACCCGCGGCAGCCACCTCGAGGGCCCAGCGCGCCGACTGCTGCCCCTCCACGTCGGCCAGGTCGGGTGCTTGCTCCTCGTCCGGCGTCGTCGGGGCCACCGCCGGGACGGGCCTACCGCACACCGGCCGACCGTTGAGGACCTCGACAAGCTCTGCCAGGTCTGCGACCGCCCAGACGGTGAGCCCCTCGACGAGCTCGGCCTCACCGAGTTGTTCGGAGGGCACGACGGCGGTGGTCAACCCGTGGCTGCGCGCCGCCAGCAGGGCGGGCAGGATGCCGCGCACGGCCCGGACGCGCCCGTCGAGGCCGAGCTCGCCCATGAAGACCGTCCTGGCTGCCGGTTCGGCGGGCACGAGCCGCGCGCTGGCAAGCACGGCTGCCACGATCGCAAGGTCGTAGTGGCTGCCCGCCTTCGGCAGGCTGGCCGGAGTCAGGTTGATGGTGAGCAGTCTGTCGGGCCAGCTCAGTCCCGCACCGGCAACCGCGGCCTTGCACCGGTCGCGAGCCTCGTACAGGGCAGCATCGGGAAGGCCCACCAGGACGGTACGTGGAAGGCCGGCACCAAGCGCTGCCTCGACCTCGACGGCGGTCCCCCTCATGCCCACCAGGGCCATTGACCATGCGGATGCCGTGGTCATGCCAGCCCCCTGAGGTGACGGAGGACCGGCGCGCTCCCGCGCATCCCGACGATGCCGATCGCGTCGATGCGCACCACCCCGGTGGGGCCGTGCTCAGCCAACCACTGGGCGCAACTGGCCCGCAGATGGCGCCGCTTCGTTGCGGTGATCGCCTCCAATGGATCACCAAAGCCTCGACCGGTGCGGTATTTCACCTCCACGAAGACGGTCGTGTGGGTTCGTTCGACGGGTTCGTACGCCACGATGTCGAGCTCGCCGGAGCCGCACCGCCAATTGCGATCAACGATGGTCCAGCCGAGTCCGCGCAGGTATTCAGCGGCGAGGTCCTCGCCATATCGTCCTGTGACCAGAGTGCTCATGGCCATCACCTCCACAGGGGGTGTGGGCGCATCAGCGGTGATCAGTCGCCCATCCACAGGTATCCCGCAGGGCACTGGCGGGCATCCACCGCGGTGGTGGGACGGCCAATAGCTCGCGCGACCTCACGGGCCGCCCGGCATGGTGCTCGGGGGCTACTCCCCCTCGGGCACCTCGAGGTCGGTGTGCTGGATCTCTTCAATCGACACATCGCGGAAGGTGAGGACCTTGGCAGATTTCACGAACCTGCTCGGGCGGTACATGTCCCAGATCCAGGCGTCGCTCATGGAGACCTCGTAGTAGACGTCGCCACCCTCGGTGCGGACCTTCAGGTCGACTGCATTGCACAGGTAGAAGCGGCGCTCAGTCTCCACGGCGTACTTGAAGATGTTGACGACATCCTTGTACTCGCGGTAAAGATCGAGCTCAAGTTTGCTCTCGTAGGCATCAAGATCGTCGGCGCTGCTCATGATTCGTTCAGCCTAGCCGCTCGCCGGACATTCGCGTAGCTGCGCCGGTGGATGGCGCTGGGGCCGAGCGCCTCCAGTCTCTCCTGGTGGAGCTTGGTCGCATAGCCCTTGTGGATCTCGAATCCATAGCCGGGAAATTGTTGGGCCGCCCTGACCATGAGTCGATCGCGGGTGACCTTGGCCACGATGGATGCGGCGGATACGCACGCGCACACCCGATCGCCCTTCCACATGCCCAGCCCGGGAACGGGCAGACCCGCCACCGCAAAGCCATCGGTCAGCGCGAAGCCCGGCGAAGGATCAAGGCGCAACAGCGCGCGACGCAGTCCCTGCAGGTCCGCCTCCTGCATCCCGAGGCGGTCGCATTCTGCCGGGCCCACGCACACCACCGACCAGCTGAGGGCGTGGGCCTTGATCTGGTCAAAGGCGCGTTCACGCCGACGTGCGGTCAGGGTCTTGGAATCGTGGAGGTCCTCGATGTGGTCCTGCGGATCCTCGGAGAGGATGACGGCTGCCGCGACGAGTGGACCCGCGCAGGCTCCCCTGCCGGCCTCATCGGCGCCTGCCACCGGGCCGAATCCCGAGGCGGCCAAGGCCTGTTCATAGCCGATCTCCGACAATGACGTCGCCATGGGGCTCAGCAGGGCTTCCGGTTCACCGTCGGCTGGTCCGGTGCCGGGGCAGGATCGGGTACCGAGGCGAATGTCGCAGGGATGGCGAAGCGCGTGGCGCGGTTGAAGGGCATGAAGATCCCCACCATCGGCCCCGTGACGTCTGAGATGGGTACGAATCCCCCGGATCCGGCCACCTCGCCCGACTCCACCGCGTCACACAGGTGGTAGCGGGAATCGCGGGAGTCATTGCGATGGTCACCGAGCACGAAGATATGTCCGGCCGGAACCACCACGTCGAAGCTCAGGTCGGAGGGATGAACCGACACCCCATTGACCGAGTACAGGTAGGAGGCCTCATCCAAGGGCTGGCCATTGACCGTGATCTGGCCCTGGGCTGTGCAGCACGCAACGTGGTCACCGGGCATGCCGATCACGCGCTTGACCAGGTGATCGGTGGCAGATGAGGGCGCCACACCCAGGAATTCGGCGACTTGGCGCACCGGGTTCGAGGTGCCGCTGGTCTCGTTGCCCAACCAGTTCCCGGGGTCCTTGAAGACCACGACATCCCCGCGATGGAAGTCGGCCACCTTGATCACCGCGCCGCGATCACCGATCTGGAGCGTGTTCTCCATCGACGCCGACGGGATCACGTACAACTGCATCAGGAAACTGCGGATCAGGGCCGAGATGATCAGGGCGACGACGATGATGATCGCCAGCTCGCGGACCGTGGAGAGCCATCCCTGCTTCTTCTTGGGCTTGTTCGCCTTCACGGACGCAACCTTATGCCCGCCCAGGTTTCCCTGAGCGGGCATGTCGGCGTGGGACCCCTGATCAGAGTCCCTCATGGAAGAGTCGCTCACGCGTTATCGCGCTTCTCCTTGATCTTCGCAGCCTTGCCGTGCAGACCACGCAGGTAGTAGAGCTTGGCGCGACGCACATCGCCGCGACGCTCGACCTCGAGCTTGTCGATGATCGGGCTGTGCAGCGGGAAGGTGCGCTCAACGCCGGTGCCATAGGACACCTTGCGCACCGTGAAGGTCTCGGTGAGCCCGGAGCCCACGCGTGCGATGACGACGCCGGCGAAGACCTGGACACGGGACTTGTTGCCCTCGACCACCTTCACGTGGACGCGCAGTGAGTCACCCACGCGGAATTCGGGGATATCGCTACGCAGCGACGCCTTGTTGATCTCGCTGATGAGCTTGTGAGTCATGTTCCTGTCCTCGCCGGTGCCACAGGTCACCTCGTCTGAAGAATTGGATTGCAGTGCTGTTCGGATTCCCCCCGTGGCAGGCGCCGAGCAAGCACAACAGCCCCCAATTTTTGCACATCGGGGTGGCTGGGACCAAACCCGCGACAGCCCGAGTGCCCACCGGCGACGAGGTGCCCCGGCGAACGCAGTAGTGGGGATGGGGCCTGCATGCCCCATCCCCACTATGCAGTGATTACGATCCCGACCGGGCGTCGGGGTTCTGTTGCAGTGCGATCACTCCTTGCCGTCACCGGAGAACAGCGACGCAATGAGGTCACGGTTCAGCTGGTTGATCGACTCGAGCGGGATGCCCTTCGGGCAGACGGCCGCGCACTCACCGATGTTGGTGCAGTGCCCGAAGCCCTCTGCGTCGTGTTGACCGACCATGTTCTTGACCCGCAGCTTGCGCTCGGGCTGGCCCTGGGGCAGGTTCGCCAGGTGGGTGATCTTCGCCGACGTGAAGAGCATGGCGGAGCTGTGCGGGCAGGCTGCCACGCACGCGCCACAACCAATGCAGGTCGCGTTGTCGAAGGCCCGATCGGCCTGGCGCTTCGGAGCCGGCGTGGAATGCGCGTCGGGGGCAGCACCGGTGTTCACGGAGATGAAGCCACCGGCCTGGACCACGCGGTCCAGCGCACTGCGGTCGACGACCAGGTCCTTGATGACCGGGAAGACGGGGGTCTTCCACGGCTCGATCGTGATCGTGTCGCCATCCTTGAACGAACGCATGTGCAGCTGGCACGTCGTGGTGCGCACCGGGGACACGCCGCGGCCGTGGGCGGTGCCATTGATGACCACGCCACACATTCCGCAGATGCCTTCACGACAATCGGAATCGAACGCCACGGGCTCCTCGCCCTGATGGGTCAACTGCTCGTTGAGCTCATCAAGCATCTCGAGGAACGAGGTGTCGCCGCTGATTCCATCGATTTGATAGGTCTTGATGGCGCCGTTGTCGGCACCCTCGGCCTGACGCCAGATATTCAGTGTCAGCTTCACTTGTAACTCCGTTGCTTGAGTTCGATTGCCTTGTAGACCAGCGGCTCCTTGTGCAGCTCGGGCTTCTGCCCGTCGCCGGTGAACTCCCAAGCGGCGACGTAGAGGAAGTCCTTGTCGTCACGCAGGGCCTCGCCCTCCGGAGTCTGGGACTCAACCCGGAAGTGACCGCCACAGCTCTCGCGGCGATGCATGGCATCGATGCACATCAGTTCACCGAGCTCCAGGAAGTCAGCCACGCGACCGGCGCGCTCGAGGGTCTGGTTCAGATCCTCGTTGACACCGGTCACCTTGACGTTCTTCCAGAACTCGTCACGCAGCACGCGGATCTTGTCGATGGCCGTCTTGAGGCCCTCCTCGCTGCGGGCCATGCCGCAGTACTCCCACATGATCTGGCCGAGTTCCTTGTGGAACGAGTCAACCGTGCGCTCGCCCTTGACGGCCAGCAGCTTGTTGACGCGGTCCTTCACGGAGGCAACGGCCTCGACCACTGCCGGATCATCGTCGGGCAGCTTGCCCTCGTGATTGCCGGCCAGGTAGTCGTTCATGGTGTTCGGGAGCACGAAGTACCCGTCGGACAGGCCCTGCATCAGGGCCGAGGCACCGAGTCGGTTGGCACCGTGGTCGGAGAAGTTCGCCTCGCCGGCGACGTACAGGCCGGGGATCGAGCTCTCCAGGTCGTAGTCGACCCACAGGCCACCCATCGTGTAGTGCACGGCGGGGTAGATGCGCATGGGGGTCTCATAGGGATCCTCAGCGGTGATCTGCTTGTACATGTCGAACAAGTTGCCGTACTTGGCGGCCACTCCCCGCTTGCCCAGACGCTCGATGGCGTCGGAGAAGTCGAGGTAGACGCCACGACGAACCATCCGCTCCTTGCCGTCCGGACCGATCTCCTTGATCGCCGGACCGACACCGCGGCCCTCGTCACACATGTTCTTGGCCTGGCGCGATGCGATGTCGCGGGGCACCAGGTTTCCGAATGAGGGATAGATGCGCTCGAGGTAGTAGTCGCGATCCGCCTCGGGGATCTGACGCGGATCCTTGTCGGCGTCCTCGGCGCGCTTTGGCACCCAGATACGACCGTCGTTGCGCAACGACTCACTCATCAGGGTGAGCTTGGACTGGTTCTCGCCGTGCACGGGGATACAGGTCGGGTGGATCTGCGTGTAGCACGGGTTGGCGAAGTAGGCGCCCTTGCGGTGCGCACGCCACGTCGCCGTGGTGTTGCATCCCATGGCATTGGTCGACAGGAAGAACACATTGCCGTAGCCACCAGAGGCGATGACCACTGCGTCAGCAGTCCACGACTCGATCTTACCGGTGACCATGTCGCGCGTCACGATGCCGCGGGCATGACCGTCCTTGACGATCAATTCGAGCATCTCGTGGCGGCTGTGCATGTGCACCGTGCCGGCTGCCACCTGACGCGACAGGGACTGGTAGACGCCGATCAGCAGCTGCTGACCCGTCTGGCCCTTGGCGTAGAAGGTGCGCTGCACCTGGACGCCACCGAACGAACGGTTGTCGAGCAGGCCGCCGTACTCGCGGGCGAAGGGAACGCCCACGGCGACGCACTGGTCGATGATGTTGGAGCTCACGTCGGCCAACCGGTAGACGTTGGTCTCGCGGGCTCGGTAGTCGCCGCCCTTGACCGTGTCATAGAACAGCCGGTAGACGGAGTCGTTGTCGTTCTTGTAGTCCTTGGCAGCGTTGATGCCGCCCTGGGCCGCAATCGAGTGCGCACGACGAGGGCTGTCCTGGTAGCAGAAGTTCTCGACGTGGTAGCCGGCCTCGCCCAGTGAGGCAGCGGCAGCGCCGCCAGCCAACCCGGTGCCGACGACGATCACTGTCATCTTGCGGCGGTTGGCAGGGTTCACGAGCTTGGCATTGAACTGGCGGTCGGGCCAGATCTTCTCGATCGGAACATCGGTGTTCGCCTTGGTGTCATGCACCTCGGCGCCCAGCGTGTAGTACTTCTCATCGCCGGCGGGAAGGCCCGCCACATTGTTCTCAGTCACTGGGTGATCACTCCAAAGGCAATAAGGGTCGGGACGAGCATGAAGCCCACGAACACCAGGATCGACACGAGCCACGCGCAGACCTTGATGACGACCGTCGACGAGTTGCCGACACGCCAACCGAGTGTGCTGAAGGCCGAGCGGAAACCGTGCCAGATATGGAGGCAGACGGCCAGCATGGCCACGAAGTAGATCGCATAGATGCCCCAGTTCTGGAAGCCGAGGATCACGCGCAGGTGCGGCTGGTCGACGGCCGGATCGCCCGCCGAGTAGCCAACCTTGATGATCTGGTCGGTGAACTGCAGCAGGTGGAACACCAGGAACAGGGCGATGATAATGCCGCCCCAGATCATGGTGCGGGCCGCGAAGCTGCCTTCGAGGTAGCGACGCTGGACATACCGCTTGAAGCCCACACCACTCGCCTTGCGGTCACGCAGCGTGAGGTCGATGGCCAGTCCCATGTGAATGATGACTGCGGCACCGAGCACGATGCGGAAGAGCGTAAGGAAGAAGTAGGGCGGGAGGATCGGCACAAGGAACTGCCGGAGCGCATGCGAGTAGGCGTCGAACTCGGCGCCTGAATCGTTCATGAGCAGCTTCAGATTGCCGAACATGTGCATCGCCAGGAACGCCACCAAGAAGATACCGGTGAGAGCCATCAGGAATTTTCTGGCCACCGTGGAGCGCAGCGCCCTGCTCTGCGGAGTCGTGTCCGCTGATTGAGTAGTGAGAGTTGCCACGGCAACACAGTAGAGCACGGGTTGGCCCTGTGAACAGCGCTACGCGACAGCAGTTCGCGTTTTGAGACCAAAATGGTCCGTAATTTGATCCCGGCCCGCTACTACGGTGAACGGCATGAGTCGAAGTGTGATCGCGAACATCGCCCTGCCGGATCCGGGCAAGGACCTCGGCCTCGCCGCCGCCGTCTTTCCCGGAGGCGGGTACCAACTGCTGCCCGAGCATGAGGGCGCCCCGGTTGCCCGGTGGCTGGCCAGCGTCGGGGTTGCTGCGGCGGTGATCGAATATCCGGTGCAGCAGCGCCATCCGGCCCCGTTGGAGGCCTCCCTGGACGCTCTGGGCGAACTGCGGGGCCTTGATGGCTTCCGTGACCGTCGGCTCGGGGTGGTGGGGTTTTCCGCAGGCGCGCACCTGGCGGGCATGTGTTGCCATCCGGAGGCATTCGGCTTCCGGGTTCCCCGCCCCGATTTCGCCGTCTTCGGCTATCCCCTCATATCGATGGACGCCGACACCCATCGCGGGTCGATGGAGACGCTGTTGGGCCCCGACGCCGATGACCAGACCCGTCGCACATTCAGTATCGACCGCCTCGTGGATCCGCAGACGCCGCCAAGCTTCGTCTGGCAGACCGATGAGGACACCAGCGTGCCGGTGATCAATTCGATGCGCTATGCGCTTGCCTGCTATCGCTCGCAGGTGCCCATCGAGCTGCATGTCTTCGCCCATGGTCCGCACGCCCTGGGCCTGGCCGGTGGCGCCTACGCCGAGCCGTGGACGGCACTGTGCGCGCGCTGGCTGGCGGCACTGCCCGATTGAGCCGCGCTCATGGGCGGTCCGGGGACTCCTGGTCGAGCAGGTCGGGGCGTCTGGCCGCGGTGATCTCACGCGAGCGCAACGCGCGCCACGCGTCGACGGCGCCGTGATCGCCCGACAGCAGGACACCGGGCACCTCAAGCCCGCGCCACTGGCTGGGCTTGGTATAGACCGGGTACTCGAGCATGCCCCGGGTGCTGGCCGAGTAGGACTCCTCGACGAGTGAATCCGGGTTCCCGATCACGCCCGGCACGAGCCGCACGATGGCCTCGATCATGGCCAGTGCAGCCACCTCGCCGCCGTTGAGCACATAGTCGCCCAGGCTGAGCTCATGGAGCTCGAAGTGCTCGTCCGCCCAGTCCAGGACCCGGTGGTCGATGCCCTCGTAGCGCCCACACGCGAAGACGAGGTGCTCGGCACCCGCCAGCTCGGCAGCGGCGTGCTGGGTGAACGGGCGTCCGGAGGGGGTCGGCACGACAAGGACCGGCCGCCTGCGCGGGGAGGGCAGCTGTTCGAGTATGGAATCCAGGGCCTCGCCCCAGGGCTCCGGTTTCATCACCATTCCGGCTCCCCCGCCATAGGGGGTGTCGTCAACCGAGCGGTGCCGGTCATGGGTGAATTCACGCAGATCATGGCTGCTCACCTCGAGCAGGCCGTGATCGATGGCCTTGCCGATCAGGCTCAGGTGAAGGGGCGCGAAGTATTCGGGGAAGATGCTGATCGTGTCGATGCGCATCACGCTTCGCGAACCTACCGGCGACGTGTCCGGCGCGGCAGCGTCGGCTTCTGCGCGCTCGCTGCTCACTGCTTGCTTCCCGTGTTGCTGCCATCATCGATGGCCCGGTCATCGACCAGTCCCGGCACGTCGGCCAGGCGGACCACTCCCGCCTCCGCATCGACATGGGGCACGAGCTCGCGCACGAAGGGGACCAGTCGCTCCCCGGCATCGGTGCGCACCGACAGCACATCCTGGGCAGGCAGGTGGAGCACATCGGACACCACGCCCACACGGCGTTGATCGGCAAGCTCGACGGCCATGCCGATCAGCTGTCGATCGTAGAACTCCTCGGAGTCCTCGGGACGCTCGTCGCGCGGCACGTCTGCGAAGAGCACCGTGCCGCGCAGTGCCTCGGCGGCGTTCCGGTCCGCCACGCCGCCCAGCGTCACCACCAGGCGACCGGAGACCCACCTCGCGGATTCCACGACAAAGCTGCGGTCCGGATCCGAGGCCCGCAGTCGGACCCCCTTACGCAGACGACGGTCGGGCTCATCCGTACGAACGGTGAGCGTCAGCTCACCGCGCACGCCATGTGCCCGACCGATGACTGCGACGACAACCTCCACGGTGTCCATCGCGCTACTCAGCGTCGACGCGAACCGCGGCGATCCACGTCGACAAAGTCGATGCGTAGCTGCTCATGACCGGCCAGGGCCGCCACGACGGTCCGCAGCGCCGTGGCAGTGCGTCCCTGGCGTCCGATCACACGGCCGATGTCATCGGGATGGACCCTGACCTCGAGCATCCTTCCGTGTCGCAGGTTCTTGTCGCGAACCTGGACATCGTCGGGATGCGTGACGATCCCCTCGACCAAATGCTCCAACGCATCGTCGAGCATGATCAGGCCTTTGCCTGGGAGTCGTCGGACTTCTCGGCAGGCTTGTCAGCGCTGGCGTCCGGCTTGTCGTCGGCCTTGTCCTTGGCGGGCTTGGTATCGGCGGCCTCGTCCTTGGCGCCCTTCTTGCTGATGGCGCTGGTGGTGGGCTCCCCATCGGCCTCCGCAAGGGCGGCATTGAACAGGTCAAGCTTGTTCGGCTTGGCGGCCTGCTCCTGGACGCCCGAGGGAATCGAGGTGTCACCGGTGAACTTCTGCCAGTCGCCGGTGCGCTTCAGCAACGCCACGACGGCCTCGGTCGGCTGGGCACCGACAGAGAGCCAGTGCTGTGCGCGCTCGGAGTCAATCTTGATGATGGAGGGATCGTTCTTGGGATGGTACTGACCCAGGACCTCGATCTCACGACCATTGCGCTTGGCGCGCTCATCGATGACGATGACGCGGTAATGCGGCTCGCGGATCTTGCCGAGCTTCTTCAGACGAATCTTGGTGGCCACGGTGTGTGGTTTCTCCTGTAGGACTGCCCGGAAGCCTGTTCCGGGGCGATGGTTGGCCGTTGACCCACGCGTGGGGACACGCAGACAGCGTCCGATGGTTGTGTGCGCCAGACGTGAGAGGGCGCCACGGCACACAGACATGGCTATTATGCCAGATACGCAGCCCGGGAGTGAAACTCAGCGCAGCGCGGATTGCTGCTGCGGCACCCCGCGCAGGACCACCAGTTGCGGACGGCGCACGACCTCGAGTTCTTCGCGGGGATCGGCGCCATAGACCACCAGGTCGGCGCTGTCGCCCACCTCCAGTCCCGTGGCCCCCAGCCATTCGCGCGCCCGCCAGCTCGCAGCGCCCAGGGCGAACTCGTGATCGCCGAGCTGCGCCAGCGCGAGGACCTCGTCGCCGATCCGGCCGTGGTGGATCGTCCCCCCGGCATCGGTTCCGGCATAGATCGCCACACCGGCCTCACGGGCCGCCCGCAGCATCGGGAGGTGCCCCTCGAACAGGGCCCGCATGTGTGACGCGTAGCGCGGATACTTCGCCTCCGCGGCCCGCGCGATGTCGGGGAAGGTGGCCAGGTTGATCATGGTGGGCACGAGTGCGACGCCCCTGGCGGCCATCGCCGCGATCACCTCATCACTCATGCCCGTGCCATGTTCGATGCAGTCGATGCCGGCACCGACCAACTCGGCCACCGACTGCTCCCCGAAGCAGTGGGCGGTGACGCGCGCACCCTGTGCGTGTGCCGCTGCGATCGCCATGCTGGCCTCGTCGGGATCCCACAGCGGGGCAAGGTCGCCCAGGTCGCGATCGATCCAATCGCCGACCAGCTTCACCCAACCGTCCCCCCGGCGGGCCTGCCGGGTGACCTCGTCGACCAGTTGGCCGGTCTCGATCTCGACGCCGTAGTGACGCAGATAGCGCTTCGGGCGCGCGATGTGGCGACCAGCCCGGATGATCCGCGGCATGTCCGCTTCATGGTCCAGCTCGTGGGTATCGATCGGCGAACCGGCGTCGCGGATGAGCAGGGTGCCCGCGTCACGGTCGGTGCGGGCCTGCGCACGGGCCGTGTCCATGGTGGTGCCGCCGTGCGAATCCAGCCCGATGTGGCAGTGCGCGTCGACCAACCCGGGCATGATCCAGCAGTCGGAGGCCAGTGTGACCGCCCCGGGCACCGGTCCGGGCGCGACCACCCCGTTGGTGATCCACAGGTCGCGCACCCCACCCTGGGGCAACACGGTGCCCCTCAGGTGCCAGGACCGGGCCTGTGGGAGGGCAGCTGTGCTCATCGTCGCGCCGTTGCTACTTGTCGAACAGCTTGCGCATCTCGGGGGGAAGCTCGAAGTTATCTGCCCCCTGGCCCGAGCCCGGAGTACCGAACATCGAGGAGATGTCTGCCTGCGACGGCTGCCCCTTGGGCTTCGGGGCGACGGCACGTTGGGCCCCCCGTCGCAGTGGCGCGCCGTTCTTGCCGCGCTTCTTCTTGCCCTTCTTCTGGTTCTTGGGCCGCATCGCGCGGCCACCCCCCATGCCGGGCATACCCGGCATGGGGGGTACGCCACCGCCGGACCCGAACTTCTGCATCATCTTGCGGGCCTCGACGAAGCGCGTCACCAGCTGGTTCACGTCGTGCACCTGCAGGCCGGCACCGGCCGCGATGCGGGCCCGGCGCGAGCCATTGAGGATCGAGACGTCGTCGCGCTCTGCGGGCGTCATCGACAGGATGATGGCCTCAAGGTGATCAACCTCGCGCTCATCGAGGTTCTCGACGGCCTCCTTCATCTGGCCGCCCATGCCCGGCAGCATCCCGAAGATCTTCGACAGCGGACCCATCTTGCGCAATTGCTTGAGCTGTCCCAGGAAGTCCTGGAGGCCGAATTCGCCCTTGCCCCGCAGCAGCTTCTCGGCGCTGACGCGGGACTGCTCGGCGTCAAAGGTCTTCTCAGCCTGCTCGATCAGGGTGAGCATGTCGCCCATGCCCAGGATTCGCGAGGCCATCCGGTCGGGGTGGAAGAGATCGAAATCCGTCAGGTTCTCGCCGTTGGAGGCGAACATGATCGGCTTGCCGATCACCCGGGCGATCGACAGGGCCGCGCCACCGCGGGCATCACCATCGAGCTTGGACAGCACCACGCCGTCGATGCCGACGCCCTGCTCGAAGGCCTTCGCCGTGTTCACGGCGTCCTGGCCGATCATCGCATCGACCACGAACAGGGTCTCGTTCGGGGTGACGGCGGCCTTGATGTCGTGGGCCTGCGCCATCATCTCCTCATCGACGCCCAGTCGACCAGCGGTGTCGACGATGATGACGTCATAGAGCTTGTGCCGGGCCTCATCGAGGGATTCCCGGGACACCTGCACCGGATCTCCCACGCCGTTACCGGGCTGGGGGGCGAATACGGGCACGCCGGCCCGCTCGCCGATCACCTGCAGCTGCTGCACGGCATTGGGCCGCTGGAGGTCAGCCGCCACCAAGACCGGGCTGTGGCCCTGTTCCCGCAGCCAATGGCCGAGTTTTCCGGCCAGTGTCGTCTTGCCTGCGCCCTGAAGGCCGGCCAGCATGATGACCGTCGGGTCGGTGCCCTTCGAGAAGCGAATCTCACGGGTCCTGCCGCCGAGGATGTCAATCAGTTCCTCGTTGACGATCTTGACGATCTGTTGGGTGGGGTTCAGGGCCTTCGACAGTTCAAGGCCATGGGCACGTTCCTTGACCTTGGCGACGAATTCCTTGACCACCGGCAGCGCGACGTCCGCCTCGAGCAGGGCAATGCGGATCTCGCGGGTGGTGGCGTCGATGTCGGCATCGGTCAGACGACCCTTGCCACGCAACGACTTGAAGGTATCTGCCAGACGACTCTGCAGGGTGTCGAACACGGGATCATCCTCGCTTGGAAATGTTTCAGAAGAATGTGGGGAGGGCCCCAACGGGACCGGCCGGGGTCAGATGGCGACGGGGATCGCAGGCGTCGCAGTGGTCACCTGCGAGGCCACCGGTGAAGGTCACTCCCCCAGGAGGCCATCGACGAATTGTGCTGCGTCAAAGGGTGCCAGGTCGTCGGGACCCTCGCCGAGGCCAATGAACTTCACCGGCACGCCGAGTTCGCGCTGCACCTGGACCACGATGCCTCCCTTGGCCGATCCATCGAGCTTGGTGAGCACGATGCCGGTGATGTCGACCACTTCGGCAAAGATGCGGGCCTGGGTGAGGCCGTTCTGCCCGGTCGTGGCGTCGATCACCAGGAGCACCTCGTTGACGGGGGCCTTCTTCTCGATGACCCGCTTCACCTTGCCGAGCTCGTCCATCAGACCGACCTTGGTGTGGAGTCGTCCAGCGGTGTCGACCAGCACGACGTCCACGCCCTCGGTGATGCCCTCATCGACGGCATTGAATGCCACCGATGCGGGATCGGCGCCCTCGTCGCCACGCACCGTACGAACCCCGACGCGCTCCCCCCAAGTGGTCAGTTGTTCAGCTGCGGCGGCGCGGAAGGTGTCCGCGGCACCGAACAGGACGGTTCTGCCCTGGGCCACGAGCATGCGGCCCAGCTTGCCGACCGTGGTGGTCTTCCCGGTGCCGTTCACGCCCACCATCATCACCACGGCCGGGACCGACTCGGCATGGTCGAGGTTGAGGTCGCGGCTCATGTCCGGGCCGACGATCTTGATGAGTTCGCCGCGCAGCGCCTTGCGGGCGGCGGCCGGGTCGGCCACTCCCCCCACGGCGAGTGCCTTGCGCAGGTTCTCGACGAGTTCAGTGGCCGGGCCCACGCCCAGGTCGGAGGCGATCAGGGTTGATTCGAAGTCGTCCCATGTCTCATCGTCGATCTTGTCGACGCTGAGCAGGTCGGCCAGGGCACGAGCCAGAGTGTTCTGCGAGCCGGCAAGTCGGCGACGCAGCCTTGCCAGGCGCGCGCCGGGGGCCTCGGGCGTCTCCAGTTCGGAGACCGCCTCCTCGGCGGCAGCCTGGGCTGTCGCCGGCGCTGCCGGCGCTCCGGGCTGCTCGGCGGGCTCCTGCTCGACAGTCGTCGGCGTGACGGCCTTCGCCTCAGGTGCCGCCGTGACCTGCTTGTTGGAGCGTCCGAACCGGACCGCAACATACGCGACTGCGCAGGCTGCGACGATGCCGGCGACGATTACCCAGAAAACCCAATCCACGCTGGCAGTCTAGCGGGCATGTCCGTGGTTCCCCCGGTCATGAGCCCCCAACCAACCTGCCCCGCACGGGTCCCGGCGATCCCCCGACGACTCAGCGCCTGGGGATCAGGTCGCGCAAGGCCTGCGGAATCTCCGCCTCACCATTGAGGTGGCGTGCCAGCGTGCCCAACCGCCTGGCGAGCCGGGGATGACGATCGCGGAAATATCCCTGCATGCCCATCATGACCATGGCCACGACGCCAACCGCCAGGGCCAGCACGGCCAACATGGCCAGAATGAAGACGATCACGGGACCTCCGATCGGTGCGTTGCACCGCCATTATCCCCCATGGCGGCGCGGGCCCCGCCACCGGCCGGTGTCCCGACGACGTCAGCCGACCAGCCTCTGGGAGATCACCTTCGTGACGCCGTCCCCGCGCATCGTGACCCCGTACAGCGCATCGGCCTTCTCCATCGTGCGCTTCTGGTGGGTGATCACCAGGAGCTGGGAATCCTTGCCGAGTTCCTCGTAGATGCCGAGCAGGCGTGACAGGTTCACATCGTCGAGGGCGGCTTCGACCTCGTCGAGGATGTAGAAGGGGCTCGGGCGGGCGATGAACAGGCTGAACAGGAAGGCCACCGCCACGAGCGAGCGTTCCCCCCCCGACAACAGCGACATGCGCTTGACCTTCTTACCGGCCGGGCGCGCCTCGATGTCCACGCCGGTGGCCAACATGTCACCGGGGTCGGTCAGCACCAAACGCCCCTCGCCGCCGGGGAACAACCTCGGGAAGACCGTGGCGAAGGTCGCTTCGATGTCGGCATATGCCTGGCTGAACACCTGCTGCACCCGGGCATCGACCTCATCGATGATGTCCTCCAGGTCCTTGCGTGTCTTCTTCAGGTCCTCGAACTGCTCCGCAAGGAATTGGTGGCGCGCATTGAGCGCGTCAAATTCCTCGAGGGCCAGGGGGTTGATGCGTCCCAGCTGGTCAAGGGCCCGGCGGGCACGCCGTTCGCGTTTGACCTGCTCCCCACGATCGAAGGGGACCGGATCGGGCTGCTCGTCATCCTCGGTCAGGGCGCTGCCGTCCGGACGGGTGAGGACGGGGATGGGCTTGTCGGGCCCGAACTCGTCAACCAACGCATCGGCCTGCATGCCGAGCTCGCTCATCGCCTTCTCCGTCAACTGTTCCACTCGCATCTGTTGTTCGATGCGTGCCAATTCCTCGCGGTGGGCCCCCTCGACGAGCGACTCGATCTCCTGGCTGCGCTGACGCACCTCTTCGCGTGCCGCGCTGATGTGCGCATCCGCCTGGCTGCGGGCGCGTTCGGCTTCATCGCGTTCGGACTGCGCAGCGACGGTGAGCTCCTCGACGCGCGCAGCGAGCCATTGGGCTGCCTCATGGACCGCGCCGGCAACTGCCGCCTCCCGGCGAACCCGCTCCCGGCGGGCTGCGGCCTCGGCCTGGCTCTGGCGTTCGCGGGCTGCGGCACGACTCAGCGAATCGGCACGCCCGGCCAGGGAGCGGGCACGTTCCTGACCGGTGCGCAGGGCCAATCGGGCGTCCATCTCGGTCTGCCGGGCCAGCCGTGCCGCCACCGACAGCTCGTCGCGCCGCGACGGATCCGGCTCGGCGACCTCCTCCTGGCTGCGGGCCAGTTCAAGTCGTTGCCTCAGCGCCTCAAGCTCCCCCTCGTCGGCGGCCCGGCGGCTGTTGGCCTTGTCGATGGACGCCTTGGCACGTTCAGCCTCGGCCCTGGCCGTTGCCGAGGCCTGGCCAAGGTGGGAGATCTGCTCTGACAGCGCCGACATCGCCGCATCGGATTCATTCAACAGCTCCAGTGCCGCGTCGGCCTTCTTCTGCGCCGCGGACACCGCCTCCCCAGCCTGCTGACGCGAGAAATGCGCCCGCTCGGCCTCATGGCGGGCGGCGGACAGTTCCTCACGGGCACTGCTGATGGCGGCCTGCAGCTCGATGCGGCTGCGACCCGAACCCGATCCACCGGCCATGAACCAGGCCGACAGGAGTTCCCCGCGTCGGGTGACCACCTGGAGTTGCGGATCGCCGCTCACCACGGCGAATGCCTCGTCCAGGTCCTCAACGGCCAGGAATTCGCCGAGCAGCTCGTTGACCGCCGGCGCCATGGGCTGGGGTACCTGCACGAGATCACGCACTCGGCGGGTGCCGGCGGGGACGGGGCCCGACGACGGCTGTACGCTCGGGGCTCCTTGGATCACCAGCCCTGCCCGGCCCAGATCATCGCGGTGCAGAGTCTCCAGTGCCTCGCGGGCCGCGGCGGGATCACGGACGACCAGGGCCTCTGTTGCCGGGCCGAGCACGGCGGCGACGGCGATCTCCCAACCGGATTCGACCGTGAGCAGCCCGGACAGCGCTCCCAGCACGCCGGGAACCCCGGCCCCGGCCAGCGCAGCGGCACCGTCGGCGCGCACCAACCCCAGCTCCAGGGCCTCGATGCGCGCCGACAGCGTGGCCACATTGCGCTCCACCTGCTCTCGGTGCTGGTCACCGGCAGCCAGGGCCTCCTTGGCAGCCGCGAGCTCGTGGGCGGCCCGCTCATAGTTGGCGTCAAGATCGGACTCGCCGTCACCGAGGCCGGTGATGCGACTCTCCAACGCGAGATAGACCTGTTCGGCCTCGGTGGCCCGGGCCAGGGCCTCATCGCGGCGTTGGCTGAGTCGATCGACTTCTTCGGCGCCCGCCTCGAGCCTCGAATTCAGTGAGCCGACCTGACCGGAAAGGCGGGCCAGCCCCTCCCTACGGTCGGCGACGGCCCGGAGCTGGGCGGCATAGTCCGCCTCCGCCGCCTCATGGTCGTGCTCGGCGGATTCACGACGCGTGGTTGCCCGCGCCAGGCTTTCCTGGGCGGCCTCGACCTGAGCTTCCAGCTCCGCCTCCTCCGCGCGGGCCCGGGCCGCCTCCGCCTCCAACTCGGCGGGATCCCGTGCTGAGCGCGTCTCAGGTGCCACCTCGCCATGGCGCATCCGCTCGGCACTGATCGATTCGATCGTGGCCATCCTTTCGCGCAGTGCCACGGCGGCGTACCACCGCTCCTGGGCGGCCGTGAGGGCGGGATTCGCGGCCGTCAGCGCCTGTTCGGCCTCCGCCTCGCGGGAGCGTGCCTGGTCCAGGCGGACCCTGGCGTCGGCACGCAGCTTCTCCTGACCAGCCTGGTTCTCCTGTTCGGAGGCCAGTGCCAGCCGGGCTGTGGTGAGGTCGTCGGCCAGCAGGCGGGATCGGGCGTCGCGCAGTTCCGCCTGCACGACCGCTGCCTTGCGCGCAACGGCCGCCTGCCGACCGAGGGGCTTGAGCTGGCGGCGGATCTCTGAGATGAGGTCGGAGAGCCGTTCGAGGTTCTGACGTGTCGACTCGAGTTTCCTGGCCGCCTTCTCCTTGCGGCGACGATGCTTGAGCACCCCGGCCGCCTCTTCGATGAAGCCCCGGCGGATCTCCGGCGTGGCCTGCAGGATCTGGTCGAGCTGGCCCTGACCGACGATCACGTGCATCTCGCGGCCCATGCCGGTGTCGGACAGGAGCTCCTGGACGTCGAGCAGCCGGGCCGTGTGGCCGTTGATGGCATACTCGGAACCCCCCGCGCGGAACAGGGTGCGCGAGATGGTCACCTCTGTGTAATCGATCGGCAGGACGCCATCAGTGTTGTCGATGGTCAGCGTAACCTCGGCGCGTCCCAGGGGTGGACGGCCAGCGGTGCCGGCGAAGATGACGTCATCCATCTTGCCGCCGCGCAGGTGCTTGGCCCCCTGCTCACCCATCACCCAAGCGAGGGCATCGACGATATTGGACTTTCCCGAGCCATTGGGTCCGACGATGGCGGTGATGCCCGGTTCGAAGGCGAGTGTGGTGGCCGAGGCAAAGGACTTGAAACCCTTCAGGGTCAAGCTCTTCAGATACACGCCACGGCTCCCGGATCGCCGGAATGGTGAATGTCCACTATGCGCTCACAGGTGCTTTCTCGGCAATGGCCTGATCGTGCTTGATGCGGAAGGTCCACAGCTTGTTGACGATGAAGTTGATGGGCATGGTGACCAAGATGGCGATGGCCTGGCTCACGTACTCACGCGAGTGCACCGCATTGAGCACCTGCTGCACGATGGACCCGCTGTGGTGCTGGTAGGCACCGAACCACGCCCCGCGCAGGGAGATGACACCGGCAGGGCTCATCATCATCGCCTTCAGGATCATGCCGATGAAGGCAGCGACGGCCCCGATGGCGAGGAATTGCCAGAAGCCCTTCCACCAGGCGCGCTGGGTGCCCCGGAAGGTCCAGCTGCGGTTGAGCTGGTAGTTGTAGGTGTTCGCCACCAAGAATGACAGGATCCACACCAGCGAGCTGAAACGGAAGTTGAAACTCGTGGCAGGGATCGAGAAGAGGATCTCGGTGGCATTCGCCGAGCCGCCATTGAGCTTGTTTATCACCACGGCGACCGCCATATTGACGATGACGCCGGAGCCACCCACGACGCCGAAGCGGATGAACTGGCCACCAATCCTGGCCGCACGCCGTGAGCGGCTCTCGATGGGTTCCTCGGGGACTTGCTGGCTCATGGGCATCTAGCCTATCTTTCGGGCGCGTCGTGCGCGCTGGATGACGCCCTTGCACGGGCCGGTTCGGATTGTTCCAGCCGACGGGGCAGGCGTTGGCAACGCGGGCACAGGTAACTGGATCGGTTCATGAAGCGCTGCCTGACGATGGCCGTGCCACACCGGGGGCAGGGCTGTCCGGCCCGCCCATAGACGGCCAGGCCGCGGGCGAAGTAGCCGCTGTCGCCATGGACGTTGACGTAGAGCGCATCAAAGCTCGTGCCACCTGCCGCCAGGGCCCGGCGCATGACATCGGCGGCTCGGCGCAGGACCGCGCGCGCACGGCGGGTCGACAGCAGCGATGTCGGATGTTGGTAGTTGGTGTGCGCCAGCCACAGCGCCTCATCGGCGTAGATGTTGCCGATGCCGGAGACGAGCGTCTGGTCGAGGAGGGCACGCTTCACGGTGGTGTGCTTCGCCTGCAATCGGCCGGCGACGGCTTCCACCCGGAAGTGGGGGTCGAAGGGGTCGAGCGCGATGTGTCGAATGGGTTCGGGTAGGCCTGCTCCCCCCGGGCAATAGGCCAGGGAGCCGAAGAGCCGCTGATCCACGAAGCGCAGTTGTGTGCCATCGTCCATGGTGATCACCACGCGTGCATGCTGTGGTAGCGGCGCTCCGGGGGCGTCCACCCGGAATTGGCCGCTCATGCCCAGGTGGGCGATCAGGGCATCACGCCCGTCAAGGGGAATCCACAGGTACTTGCCGCGACGCCGCGGCTCGTCGCAGCGCCTGCCCACCAGTGAGCCGACGAAGTCGTCAGGGCCACCGTCGTGACGCTTGAGTGCCCTGGCATCAAGCACGCGCACGGCGTCGATGCGCCTGCCTTTCACGAACTGGGCCAGCCCCTCGCGCACCACCTCGACCTCAGGTAGTTCAGGCATCAGTCAGGCTGTTCCGCACCGTTCACTTCGGCATCGAGCACGCGGAAGGCATTCTCCGCCGCGTGCTGTTCGGCCTGCTTCTTGTTGTGTCCCATGCCGGGGTCGAAGGTGCGGCCGTCCACGAGCGCCACCGCAGTGAAGCGCTTGTCGTGATCGGGTCCGGTCTCGCTGATCCGGTATTCGGGCGGATCGGACTCCATCGCCGCCGCGATCTCCTGCAGCGAGGTCTTCCAGTCCAGGCCCGCCCCCATCTTCACGGCCCGGTCGACCAGCGGATCGAAGATGTGGTGGACGAACTTCGCGGCACCCGACGGGTCTGTCATGTAGATGGCGCCGATCAGCGCCTCGGTGGTGTCGGCGAGGATGCTGGTCTTGTCGCGTCCGCCGGTGGTGAGTTCACCATGGCCGAGCTTCACCAGTTGGCCGATTCCCAGGCTGCGGGCCACTTCGGCCAGGCTCACCGAGCTGACCACGGCCGCGCGCAGCTTGGCCAGCCGACCCTCGGCGTAGTCCGGGAAATGGCGGTACAGATAGTCGGTCACGTTGATGCCGAGCACCGAATCGCCCAGGAACTCAAGGCGTTCGTTGTGGGGGATCTGCCCGTGCTCGTACGCGTAGGAGCGATGTGTGAGCGCAAGGCCAAGGAGCTCGGCGTCCAGAGGGACACCGAGCTCCTTGATCAGTTCAGCGAATCGGCTGGAGCCGGATTCACTCGAATTCACGGGTGTTCAGGCTTCCGGTCACCGTGCGGAACTCGCCACGCGGACCGTACTGATGGCACTTGGGGCACGCGGTGTGCGGCAGGTGGAGCGCACGGCATGCAGGGTTCGGGCAGGTAACCAGGGTCACCGGCGCAGCCTTCCACTGCGAGCGGCGCGACCGCGTGTTGCTGCGGGACATCTTCCGCTTCGGGACAGCCACGTTATTTCTCCTCGATCAAGAATGGGAATGCGCGCCTTTGCAGACACGCGACAGCCTAGGTTACTCGTAGACCCGCCGGTCGTCCAAATGGACGGCCTGCGCGCCGTGGAAACCCGGCACCGCGCCGACGTTCCACATGCGGCACCGCGGTCAGTTGTTCTGGGCCCCGATTCCACCGGTTTCCGGCTCGGTGAGCGCCTTCAGCGCACTCCACCGGGAATCAAGGGGAGCCTCGTGATGATGGTCGGGATGCTCGTTGAGGTTGGCACCGCACTGGGGGCACAGGCCCTTGCAGTCGGGGCGGCACAGGGGCGTGAAGGGAAGGTCGAGGACGATCGCGTCGCGCAACACCGGGTCAAGGTCGAGCAGCTCCCCGTCCAGGAAGAGGTCATCAGGTTCTGCGGAGCGTCCCTCATAGTTGAACAGCTCGAAGACCCGATAGCTGCCGTGGTCGTGCAGATCGGTCAGGCATCGCGCACACTCCCCTTCCAGGGGTGCCTCGACGGTGCCGGTCACGAGGACGCCCTCGACGACGGCCTCAAGCCGAAGGTCCAGGTCGATCCCCGCGCCCTCGGGCACGCGGATCATTTCAATGCCAAGATCGGCAGGCGCCGCGACGGTGTCATGGACCTCCATCATGGCTCCCGCCTGACGGGCGAGTTGCTGGGTGTCGATCACAAGGGAATTGCGGGCGTCAAGATGTGTGCTCACACCCCAATCGTAGGAGGCGGCACAACATTTCGACGACTCGCCACCGCCACATCACCTCGCCACGACGCACGGTGGGGTGGGGCCGCGTCAGTAGCCGAGCTTGCTGCGCACCGCTGCGTTCACCGCGGGGGTCACGAAGGGGCTGATGTCGCCGTGGTTCGCCGCCACCTCCCGCAGCATGGAACTCGAGATCGTGCCGTATTCGCGCCCGGCCGGCAGCAGGACCGTCTCGATGCCCGACAGAATGCGATTGAGCTGGCCCATCTGCAGCTCGTAGTCGAAATCGGAGCCGAAGCGAACGCCCTTGACGATCACTGAGGCGCCATGTTCCTTGCAGAACTCGCTCAGCAGTCCGTCTATGGGCTCCACGGTGACACCGTCGATGTCCGCCACGGATTCCCGCACCAGTTCCAGGCGCTCATCACCCTCGAACAGGTAATTCTTCGATGTATTGCGGCCCACCGCAACGATCACCTCGCTGAACACGGTGCGGGCGCGCTCGATGATGTCGAGATGACCACGGGTGATCGGATCGAACGACCCCGGGCACACGGCCCGTACGGGCTCAATCATCCTTGTTCCCTTCGGCGGCACGACAAAAGTACAAACAGCTCTCACCGTAGCGTCGCGTCCAACTGAGTTCGAGGCCACCCGGCCAGTCCGGTTCCCCCACGCGCACCGAGCGTTCCACCACGAAGATCCCGTCGGACAGCAAATAGCCGTGTGCCAGGGCGGTTGCCATGAGCGTGACCAGCTCATCGTTGCTCAACTCATAGGGCGGATCCAGCAGGATCACGTCATTGGCGTGGGCGGCGGGCTGTGCCAAAAAATTGCGTACCGATGCCGTCACGATGCGCCCGGACAGGCGGGTGTGCTTCTGGTTCTGCTTGATCACGGCGGCAACGCCATGGTCCTTCTCGACCCAGGTGACCGGATCGGCGCCCCTGCTCGCCGCTTCCAGCCCCAACGCCCCGGACCCGGCGAACAGATCGAGCACCGCGAGTCCGGACAATTGCTCGGCAGGATCCTCGGCTGCCGTGCCGGCCCATGTCGACAAGGAGCTGAACAGGGCTTCACGCACCCGGTCGGTGGTGGGTCGGGTTTGGGACCCCTGCGGGGTGATCAAACGTGCACCCTTGGCTGATCCGGTAATGATTCTGCTCACGGCCCAAGGCTAGCCGGGGCGTGGCGTACGGCTGCGACGCTGGCCCGGACGCCCGGGCTGGGGTTAGATGTTGTCATGGCTGACACAACGAACCCGATCTCCCCCATTCCCGATGACAGCACGTGGGGATACCTCGCCAGCGTCGACGTGGGCCGCATCGCGGTGAGCTCCGACAACCTGCCGGAGGTGTACCCGGTGAACTTCTGCCTCGACGGCGAGTCGATCGTCTTCCGCAGTGCGGCCGGCAGCAAGCTCGAGAAGCTCGCGCTGAATTCCCACGTGGCCTTCGAGGCCGACGGATGGAGCGAGGAGGGCGGTTGGAGCGTGCTCGTGCGCGGAACCGGCTCCTTCATCACCGATGAGGACGAGCTCGCACGCGTGGCGAAGGCTCCCCTGCTGCCGTGGGTGCCGACCGTCAAGAAGAACTGGGTGCGGATCACGCCGACGAGGGTGACCGGAAGGACCTTCCTCTTCGGCCCTGAGCCCTCCCAGTCCTAGGCGCCCACCAAACACCGGGATGCGGCGGCCCGGCGGCACTGTCACACCGAACCCCGCGAGCACACCGGACCCCGCGAGGTCCGGACCCCGGCCAGTGGGGCGCGACTCAGTCGCGCTCCATCCAGGCGGCGTCCGCGTTGAGTTGGGCGGCCTTCACCATGTCCTGCAGGCCGGGGTCAAGTGATTCCAGCGCAGTGGTCGACAGTGCTGCGGCGACGTCGCGGGCCCGTCCGATCAGGTCGGCATCATCGAGCACGCGCAGGAGCCTCAGCGTGCTGCGTCCACCCGCCTGCTCCGCCCCGAGGACGTCGCCCTCGCGGCGCTGTTCCAGGTCGAGCTCGGCCACGGCGAAGCCATCATTGGTCTGCGCCACCTGCTGGAGGCGCTGCGCCGCGGGGGTCCGTGGGTCAACCCCGCTGACGAACAGGCAGATGCCCGGAAAGCTTCCCCGTCCGATGCGTCCACGCAGCTGGTGCAACTGGCTGACCCCGTAGCGATCGGCGTCCAGAACCACCATGGCGCTCGCATTGGGAACATCCACGCCCACCTCGATGACGGTGGTGGTGACCAACACATCGGTCTGGCCCGCCGCGAAGGCTGCCATCGCTGATTCCTTGTCGGCTCCACTCATCCGCCCGTGCAGCAGACCAAGGCGCAAGCCCTTCAGCTCGTGGGAGCCCAAGCGTTCGAAGACCTCCTGAGCGGCGGCAACCGGCTCAGCCGACTTCCCCCCGTCGGTCTGGCTGACCCGGGGGCACACCACGAACGCCTGCCGTCCGGATTGGACCTCCTCCAGCACGCGCTGCCAGACCCGGGCCAGCCACGTGGGATGCTGCGCGGTGAGCACGGCGGTGGTCTGGACGCCCGCCCGGCCCTGCGGCAGCTCGCTGAGGGTGGACAGCTCCAAGTCACCGAAGACGGTCATCGCCACGGAGCGTGGAATCGGCGTGGCAGTGAGCACCAGCTGGTGGGGGCGATGGTCACCCTGGTCGGCCAGGACCGCTCGTTGCTCGACGCCGAAACGATGCTGCTCATCGACCACGATCAATCCGATGTCGGAGAAGTGCACGGCCTCGGACAACAGGGCATGGGTCCCGACGACCAGCCCGGCCTGCCCGGAACTGATCGCGGCAAGGGCCTGCTTGCGCGCGGCACCGGTGACGGCGCCGGTGAGCAGCACCAGGTGCGTGGCATGCTCCGGGGCGTCCAGGGTGCCCGCCGCGGCCAGGGGCCCGAGCAGCTTGCGGATGGATCCCTCATGTTGCCCCGCAAGCACTTCGGTGGGGGCCAACAGCACGGCCTGATGCCCGGCATCGACTGCGGCGAGCATGGCCCGCAGCGCCACGACCGTCTTGCCGGATCCGACTTCACCCTGGACGAGGCGGGCCATCGGCACCGACCCGGACATGTCGGCGGCGATCTCGTCACCCACGGCGCGTTGGCCCCGGGTCAGGGTGAAGGGCAGGGCGGCGTCGAAGGCATCAAGCAGGCCGCCGCTGCGGTGGGTGATCACCGGCGCGCGATGGCGACTGGATTCCTTGCGCCGATAGGCCATCAGGAGCTGGAGGCCCAGCGCCTCGTCGAACTTGAGCCGCTTCAGGCCACGGGCGACGTCGTCGGGGACCCTCGGCCGATGCACCAGGTCGAAGGCCTCCCACAGGCCCACGAGGCCCTCCTCACGCACCAGCGAGGGCGGCAGGAAGTCCACGATGCCCGCCAGCATGTCGAGCCCCATGGCCACGCATTCGGCGATCTGCCAGGTCGGCAGGGTGGCGCGGGCCGGATAGATGCCGATGATGTCTGATTTCGTGACCACCTGCGCCATCAGGGCGCGCTTCTCATCGGCGGCACCCACGATGCGCCCGGCGGCGTCCAGCATGACGAAGTCGGGATGGGTCATCTGCAGCTGGTCATTGAACTCACCGATCTTGCCGACGAAGATGCCCCGCTCCCCCATCGAGAGCTGCCGTTGCCAGTAGTCGACCAGGTACTTCTTGCCGAAGAAGATGAGGTTGAGGAAACCGCGTCCGTCGGTGAGCCGCGCCTCCAGCCGGTAACGGCGTGGGTCGCCCCGGAAGGGCGCCGACGACAGGGAGGCCACCTCCGCCACGACCGCCGCCCGCTCATCGGGCACGAGCGTTCGCAGGTCGGTGCGCTGCGTTCCCGACAGATAGTCACGCGGCGTGTAGTGCATCAGGTCATCGACGGTGTGCAGCCCCACGGCGGACAGGGCCTTGGCAGTGCGTGAGCCGAAGACGCTGCCCAGGGTCGCCTCCAGGCGCTCGAAGGTGTCCGTGCGAAATGGGCTGACCACCCGGCCCGGGACACGGCGGGACGCCGCGGTGCGGGGATGATGGCCCGGGGCCGGCCTTGACGAAGCGCTCACGCCCCGAGCCTAACCACTGCCTGTGACATGGCTCGTCCACCATGAACATGCTGAGGGCCCGTCCACCGACGGGTGGACGGGCCCTCAGGCAAAATCTGTGAGTTCAGCTCAGGTGCGCGAACGCCCTGCTCAACGGCTGACCTTGCCAGCCTTCAGGCAGGAGGTGCACACATTGAGGCGCTTCGCTGTGCCATTGACCACAGCATGCACGCGCTGAATATTCGGATTCCAACGGCGGTTCGTCTTCTTCTTCGACCACGGCACGTTGTGCCCGAAGCCGGGACCCTTGCCGCAGATCTCGCACACGGCAGCCATGGCGACTCCTTGACCTCTTGATGACAGAAACTTGGGAAACAGTCAGCGCCGCTTCCGACGCAACCGGACAAGCTTATCCCCGAGCCACCTACGAGCTCAAATCGGACGCCGGGCCGGGGAATGGCCGGTGCCCGTCATACGGCAATGACCACCGGCACGATCATCGGACGGCGCCGATAGGTATTGCTGACCCATTGTCCGACGGTGCGTCGCACCACCTGCTGGAGACGGTGTACGTCGTCGACCCCCTCATCGAGCGCCGAACGCACCGACTTGGCGATGCGCGCGGTGACATCGTCAAAGATCGAGGGATCCTCGAGGAAGCCGCGGGCCGACAGGTCCGGGCCCGACACGATGGATCCGTCACGCAGATCGACCGCCACGACCACGGAGATGAAGCCCTCCTCGCCCAGGATGCGCCGATCGGTGAGCGCACTCTCGGTGATGTCACCGACGGTGGACCCGTCGACGAAGATGTAGGAGGCGTCCACGCGTCCCACGATCCGCGCCCGCCCCTTCTTGAGATCGACCACATCACCGTCCTGGGCGACGATGGCCCGGTCACGGGGCACGCCGGTGGCCACGGCAAGGTCGGCGTTGGCGACGAGGTGGCGCGGCTCACCGTGCACCGGCAGGGCATTGCGCGGCTTGACGATGTTGTACAGGTACAGCAACTCACCAGCACTGGAGTGGCCCGACACGTGCACGAAGGCGTTGCCACGGTGCACCACATGGGCCCCCATCCGGGTGAGTCCATTGACCACCCGGTAGACCGCATTCTCGTTGCCGGGAATCAGCGATGAGGCGAACAACACCGTGTCACCGGCGTCGATCGAGATCACGGGATGGTCGCGGTTGGCGATCCGGGACAGGGCTGCGAGCGGCTCACCCTGGGATCCCGTGCAGATGATGACCACCTTGTCATCGGGATAATCGTTCAACTTGGACATCTCGATGAGCAGGTCACCGGGCACCTTGAGATAGCCCAGCTCGCGGGCGATGGCCATATTGCGCACCATGGAGCGTCCGACGTAGCAGACCTTGCGGTCGTGCTTCACGGCCAGGTTGATGATCTGCTGGACGCGGTGCACGTGGGAGGCGAAGCAGGCCACCACCAGCTTCTGCGTCGATTCTGCGAAGACCCGTTCCAGGGCCGGCAGGATGTCGCGCTCCAGCGGGGTGAATCCGGGCACCTCGGCATTGGTGGAGTCCGCCAACAGGATGTCGACGCCCTCCTCGCCGGCATGCGCGAAACCCCGCAGGTCAGTGATGCGGTGGTCGAGCGGGAGCTGATCCATCTTGAAGTCGCCGGTGTGGAGCACCGTACCGGCCTTGGTGCGGATGAACACGGCCAGTGCATCGGGGATCGAATGGGTGACCGCGTAGAACTCGAGGTCGAAGATGTCCAGGGCCACCTGGTCGCGTTCCTTGACGGTGTGCAACTCGGCATGGCGGATGCGGTGTTCGCGCAACTTGCCCTCGACCAGCGCCAGGGTCAGCTTGCTGCCATAGATGGGGATGTCCTCGCGCATGCGCAGCAGATAGGGCACGCCCCCGATGTGGTCCTCATGGCCGTGGGTGAGCACCAGCCCGACGACATCGCCGAGGCGACCCTCCAAGTAATCGAGGCCGGGCAGGATCAGGTCAACACCGGGCTGGTTGTCCTCCGGGAACAGCACCCCGCAATCGACCAGCAGGATCTTGCCATTGACCTCGAAACAGGTCATGTTGCGCCCGACATCACCCAATCCTCCGAGGGGAATGATGCGCAGGGTGTCAGCCGCCAGCTTTGAGGGGCTCTTCAATCCGTCATGTGCCACGGGCACCACCCTAGCGGGAGGCCTGTCCCCCTGCCGCCCGGACGCCGGGACCCGCGCCGGGGCCATCGCCGGCCCCACTCGCAGGTCCGATGGCCGCGTTAGTGTGGGGCGGTGACTTCTCAGAGCTCCGGCGCCGGGTTCGTGCGACTTGCCATGCCCAAGGAGGCGGCAGCCATCGCGGCCATCCAACGCGAGTCCTGGCATGACCAGGGACTCGCCGATGAGCTGCCCGGCCCTGCACAGATCGAGCAGGCCTGGCGCGAGGCGATCGCAACTCCCCCGTTGGCCATCTACCGGGTACTCATCGCCCAGGACGACACCCGCACGGCGGTGCGCGGCTTCGCGGCGATCGGCCCCAGCGACGATCCGGACTGTGCCGTCGACGACGCCCTGGTCGGGGAATTCGTGATCGATCCGCGTCACCTGCATGAAGGGCATGGCTCACGACTGCTGAACGCCGTGGTCGACACCCTGCGTGCCGATGGCTTCGTGCGGGCCACGTGGTGGGTCGCCACCACCGACGATCCGTTGCGCGCCTTCCTGGAGGCCAGCGGATGGGCGCCCGATGGTGCCCATCGGGAGGTCGGCGACGAGCAGGGCATCAAGGCTCGTCAGATCCGATTGCACACGGCCCTGAAATAGGGTCCGGGACCGCTACTGCTTGAGCTTGCCCAAGTCGACGTGGTCGCCGTGCACGCCCAGGGTAGCCCCCTGTTCGGTGAGCGTCACGCTCGAGTAACTCAGCCCGTCGCCCACGGTCGGCAGGGTCAGCTTGTCCTGGAAGGCCTTCGTGGCCCCCGCGATGACATCGGAGGGAACGTCCACGCCGGCCAGGGTGGCACTGGGCGAGACGAGGCCGAGCTGGCCATGGGGATCGTTGACGTTCAGCGATGCGGTGACCTGGATGGGGATCGTCTGGCTGCCCGCCGTGATGTTCGTGGACCCGGCTGCCCGTCCATCGCCGGCATAGCTGAGCTGCACACCGGTGAGGCTCGACAGGGTCGCCCAGTCCACCGTGACGGCGGCATCCAGCGATTCGACGGTGGCCTCGGCCGGCTTTGTCAGCGGACTCACATTGTGCAGGTTCACCGTGGCCGAGCTGACGTGCACCGTGCGGGTGCCGCCCGTGAGGGTGAAGGAGCCCAGCGTCAGCTCGGCACCCGAGACCTTGTTCTGCACGGCCGAAGCGAGGAAGATCGGATCGGTGATCCTGGTGTGCACCTCGCTGAGCGTTCCCACCTTGGCGGTCAGCTTGTCATCGATCGCCTGCTCGGCGCGGTCACGCACCACATGGTCCACCACCATCACGGCCACACCCAGCAGTGCCAGGACCATGCTGAAGATGATCACATCGCGTCCCCGATGCGATGACCGGCTCATGGTGGTCAGTCCAGTCCGAGGATCTGGTTCATGCCGACGGTGAGGCCGGGGCGGGACATGACGGCTCGCACCGCTGCCAGCACGCCGGGCATGAAGGAAACCCGGTCGTAGGAGTCATCGCGAATGGTCAGGGTCTCCCCCGCCAGTCCGAGCAGCACCTCCTGGTGGGCGACCAGGCCCTGCAGGCGCACGGAGTGGACGGGGATCCCGTCGACGCGGGCGCCGCGGGCCCCCGGAAGCTCCTCCACCGTGGCGTCGGGCATCGGCTTGGAATGAGCCTTCTGCCGCGCCGCGGCGATCTGCTCAGCCGTCGTCCGCGCAGTGCCCGACGGGGCGTCGAGCTTGCGGGGATGGTGCAGCTCGATGATCTCCACCGAGTCGAAGAAGGGGGCTGCCTTGGCAGCGAAGGCCATCATGAGCACGGCACCAATGGAGAAGTTCGGTGCGATCACCACGCCACACCGTGGCTCGGCGCCGAGCCAGTCGCGCACCTGGTCGAGTCGCTCCTCGGTGAAGCCGGTGGTGCCAACCACCGCGTTGATCCGATGGTCGATGCACCATTTGATGTTGGCCATGACCGAGTCGGGCTGGGTGAAGTCGACCATCACGTCCGCGTGCTCGGCCGGGGCAAGGTCACTGCCCTCGCTGATGCGGGCAACAAGCTCCATGTCGGGGTCGTCCTCGACCGCCTGGACCACGGTCGCACCCATCCGCCCGCTGGCTCCGAATACGCCAACCTTCACCATTGCTCCCCTCGACGCCTCGCACCGGAACCACTACCGGCAGCGCTGTCAGCCTACCCGTCGCGACGCTCGCACAGGGGGATCCACCGCTCAAGGTGGCTGATGGTCCCCGGACCGCAAGGCCATATGAAGCACTGGGGGCCAACCACGTCTGTGGCCGGCCCCCAGTGCTCAGGTGCTCATCCAGCGATCACGCTGGCATGTGGATCACTCGTCGTCGGAGTCGTCCTCGTCGAGCACGGGAACCAGTGACAGCTTGCCGCGATCATCGATGTCGCTGATCTCGACCTGCAGCTTCTGGCCCACGGAGAGCACGTCCTCAACGTTCTCCACACGCTTGCCGTCGTTGAGGGCGCGCAGCTTGCTGATGTGCAGCAGCCCGTCCTTGCCCGGCAGCAGGGAGATGAATGCGCCGAAGCTGGTCAGCTTCACCACGGTGCCGAGGTAGCGCTCGCCGCGCTCGGGCATCGTCGGGTTGGCGATCGCATTGATCATCGTGCGTGCGGCCTCGGCGGCATCGCCATTGTCGGCGCCCACGTAAATGGTGCCGTCCTCCTCGATCGAGATGTTGGCGCCCGTGTCGTCCTGGATCTGGTTGATGACCTTGCCCTTGGGCCCGATCACCTCGCCGATCTTGTCGGTGGGAATGTGCACGGTGATGATGCGCGGCGCATAGGGGCTCATCTCATCGGGGCTGTCGATCGCATCGTGGATCACGTCGAGGATGGCGTGGCGCGCGTCGCGGGCCTGCAGCAGGGCAGCGGCCAGCACGTCGGCGGGAATGCCATTCAGCTTCGTGTCGAGCTGCAGCGCCGTGACGAACTCGCTGGTGCCGGCCACCTTGAAGTCCATGTCGCCCAGGGCGTCCTCGGCTCCCAGGATGTCGGTCAGGGCGAGGTAGCTCGTCTTGCCCGACTCGTCGGTCTCACTCATCAGGCCCATCGCGATACCCGCGACCGGGGCCTTGAGCGGAACGCCGGCGTTGAGCAGCGACAGCGTCGAGGCGCAGACCGAACCCATCGAGGTGGAACCGTTCGAACCGATCGCCTCGCTGACCTGGCGGATCGCGTAGGGGAATTCCTCGCGCGTCGGCAGCACCGGGACGATGGCCCGGGATGCCAGAGCACCATGGCCCACCTCGCGGCGCTTCGGGGAACCCACACGACCGGTCTCGCCGGTCGAGTAGGGCGGCATCTCGTATTGGTGCATATAGCGCTTCGTGTGCACCGAGCTCAGGGTGTCGAGCTTCTGCTCCATGTCGAGCATGTTCAGCGTGGTGATGCCCAGTACCTGGGTCTCGCCGCGCTGGAACAGTCCGGAACCATGCACGCGCGGGACGACGCCCACCTCGCTGGACAGTGCCCGGATGTCCTTGGGGCCACGTCCGTCGATGCGCACGCCCTTGCTGAGCACACGGTCACGCACGATCTTCTTCTCAAGGGCCTTGAAGGCACCGGCGATCTCGCCCTCGCGGCCCTCGAAGTCCTCCTCGCCCACCATCTGGCCGACGATCTCGTGCTTGAGGTCGCTCTCGGCCTCCTGACGATCCAGCTTGGCGGCAACCTGCTCGATCTTGTCGAGCTTGTCGTAGCCGAGTTCCTTGACGCGATCCCACACGTCGTCCTCGTATTCCTTGAACACGGGGAAGTCGTAGGTCTCCTTGTTCACCTGGGCGGCGAGCTCGGCCTGGGCGTCGCACAGCACCTTGATGAAGGGCTTTGCGGCATCCAGTCCGGCGGCCACGACCTCTTCGGTGGGTGCGGTGCGTCCGCCCTTGACGAGCTCCCAGGTGGCTTCGGTGCCGCCGGCCTCGACCATCATGATGGCGATGTCACCGTCGGGCAGTACACGGCCGGCAACGACCATCGAGAAGGTTGCGTCCTTCTCCTGGTCGACGGTAGGCAGGCACACCCACTGGTCACCGATGAGGCTGATGCGCACGGCACCGATCGGCCCGCTGAACGGCAGGCCCGAGATCTGGGTGGACATCGAGGCGGCGTTCATGGCCACCATGTCGTACTCGACCTGCGGGTTGAGCGCCAGGACGGTCACGACCACCTGGACCTCGTTGCGCAGGCCCTTCTTGAAGGCGGGACGCAGCGGACGGTCAATCAGGCGACAGGTGAGAATCGCGTTCTCCGAGGGGCGACCCTCGCGACGGAAGAAGGAGCCGGGGATACGACCCACGGCATACATCTTCTCTTCGACGTCGACGGTCAGGGGGAAGAAGTCGATCGCTTCGCGCGGCTTCTTCTGTGCCGTCGTGGTGGACAGCAGCATGCTGTCGCCGTCAAGGTAGACGGCAGCAGCGCCGTCGGCCTGCTGGGCCAGCAGACCGGTTTCGAAACGCATGATGTGCTTCCCGAACTTGCCATTATCGATAATGGCCTCGGAAAACTTGATGTCAGGTCCCTCCACGGGGATTCCTTTCATTGGGGAATAGCCGCTGGCATGGGCGCCTCACAGTGCCGGTCTTCGATCGAGGACAGCGGGGCGTGCCCGCAGTCCACCACCGAGGACCGAGGCCTGGGCTGGCGACCATGACGGCAGCGTCTGGACGGTGTGCGCAAGGCACAACCTCGACAAGCCTACCCGAACATGCAGCCTGAGTACGCTTTGTGCGTTTCGGACGCATGAATGGTCGGCGGCCGGCAGGAGAACAAGGAAGGGCCGCCCCCGCTGGGGCATCCGCGATCCGTCCCTTCTCGCAGATGGGACAGCGAAGGATCTTGCGTATTTCTTGTTCCATGGCGCCTCG
>OLOA01000517.1_pt1 | contig 41999 bp, 34 predicted proteins | sample 1672201 | NCBI WGS metagenome assembly OLOA01 (sample SAMEA3136658, study PRJEB25190) | human gut metagenome
CAACCACGTGGTTGCTGCCCCTCCTCCGTTGAAGCGGGTCCGATGGTGGCGGGCCCGGCGCAGGGGGCCAACGCCCCTCACGCCGATCCGCGTGCCTCAGTCGTTCGGAATGTCGGGATCCGCGGGCGGCTGGGGTCCGTGATGGCCGTCCCGGGGGCCGTTGTCCCCGTGATGGTCCGAGTGGTGCTCGTCCTCGTCGTGGTCGACGGGGCCGACCTGGGGTCCCTTGTCACTGTCCGGGGTGCCGGGGTCGAGGCTTGCCAAGTAGTCCTCCATCTCCTGGCCGATCTCATCGGCATCGGGGATGTCCTCTTCGTTCATGGGCAGGGAGTGGTCCTGCATATAGCGGTCGTACTGCTCTTCCATCTGGCCGATCATCTGCTGGAGCTCCTCGGACTGCTCCACCTGGGCGTCGATCTGGGCGCGTGCCAGGTGGGATGCCTGTTCCAGGGATGCCACGGGGATGTTCATGCCGGCCAACTCGTTGAGCCCGTTGACCATCGCAATGGCGCCGTCGGGGTATTCGGTGTCGGCCAGGTACTGCGGAACCCTGGCCACGAGCCCGATCACGTCACGACCCTTCTCGCCGAGGCGCTGGGTCATCATCGCCAGGAACGAGGAACTCATGCGGAAGGAGCCGCTGCCACGATTGCCCGGGATCAACTCGGGCCGGGTGGCGACCTTCAGCAGGTTGATCGGACGCGTGTGCGGCACGGGCATGGGCACGCCCTGCGCGGTGACGACCAACTGCACGTCCATCTGGTCCATCAGCCACTCGATCGTCGCGCTGACACGCTCCCATTGCAGGGCCGGCTCGGGACCGGTGAGCAGCAGGAACGGATTGCCCGACTTGTCAACGACCTCATGGAGGGTCATGGACGGCGGCACGTAGTTGTCGTAATGGTCCTGGTCAAAGTCGATGGGAGGACGATGGCCGCGGTAATCCATGATCTGGTCGACATCGAAGGTGCCGATCTTGCGGTGGGTCAGTGTGTTGAGCAGGTGCTCGTCGACCTGGGCCTGACTCGCCCCCACATCACCAAAGCTGCCCAATGTGACCACCATGACGCGGTCGTGAATTGTGCGCTGGTCGATCGTGGGCTCGTAGGAAAAGAGCGTTGTCGGATCGATCATGTCGTCTGCCTCCTGCACGTGTGGTTCTGCCACGTACGCCCATCAGAACACACAAGGGAGCACAGACATTCCCGTGATCATCTGGCGCGTCGTAATGACCGGACAATCTAGCGGTGCTACGGACGGGGTGGGCGCCGAGCGTGACCGGCGTGTCGTGGACGCCGATCAGGTCAGCAGGCTGCGGTCGGACAGCTGGGCGCCCTTGATGTGTTCGAACTGGGCAAGCAGGTCGGCGACCGTGGCATCCTCCTTCGCCTGTCCCGACAGCTCAAGGATGATCTGGCCCTCATGCATCATGATCAACCGGTTTCCCAGTCGCAGCGCCTGCTCCATGTTGTGGGTCACCATGAGCGTCGTCAGGGCATGGGCTTCCACCAACTCGCCGGTGAGCTTGGTGATCAGTTCCGCGCGCTGGGGGTCCAGGGCGGCCGTGTGCTCGTCGAGGAGCAGGACCCGCGGGTTGCTGGAAGTGGCCATCACCAGGCTCAACGCCTGGCGCTGTCCGCCCGACAGCAGCCCGACCTTGGCCGTGAGGCGGTCCTCCAACCCCTGCTGGAGGACGGTCAGTTCCTTGCGGAAACGTGCGCGGCGGGCTCGGGAGACGCCCCTCACGAGGCCACGGAAATGGCCGCGGGACAGGGCGATCGACAGGTTCTCCTCGATGGTCATGTGGGCGGCCGTGCCGGCCATGGGGTCCTGGAAGACCCTGCCGACATAGCGCGCCACCCGATAGTCGGGCATCTTGGTGACGTCCTTGCCGTCGATCGTCACCGACCCGGAATCGGGGCGATAGCGACCCGCAATGATGTTCAGCAGCGTCGACTTTCCGGCTCCGTTGGAGCCGATCACCGTGACGAAATCACCCTTGTCAAGGGTCAGGTCGATCCCGCGCAGCGCGACCTTCTCGTTCACGGTGTTCGGGAAGAACGCCTTGCTCACCGAGCTGACTTCCAGCATCTCAGGCTCCTGGCCCGACCAGGCCCGAGGCCTGGTCGCGATCTTCGAGTGGACCGATGATATCCGGCTCCGCCGGCAGTCCCCGGGCTCGCCGGCGTGCCCGCATCCGCGAGACGACGCCCCATCGGGGCAGCAGCAACGCCAGAACGACGATCACCGCGCTGACGAGCTTCATGTCGTTCGGATCGAGTCCGACCATGAGGGCCACCTGGATGATCACCCGGTAGAGCAGTGAACCCAGCACCACGGCGATGGTCGCCACGACCACCAGTGAGGAGTTGAGGATCGCCGTGCCGATGATCACCGATGCCAGGCCGGCGACGATGAGCCCGATGCCCATGCCGATGTCGGCGAAGCCCTGGTACTGGGCGATGAGCGAGCCGGCCAGGCCGACCAGGCCGTTGGACAGGGACAGCCCGACGATCTTCATGGCGTCGGTATTGATCCCGTTGGCCCGCGCCATGGATTCGTTGTCGCCGGTGGCCCGCAGTCCGAAGCCCATGTCGGTGGACAGGAACCAGTCGAGCACCAGGATGAACACCACGATCATCGCCGCGAAGATCGCGATGGACGCCCATGTGGCGAGCATGCCGTTCGACCGCAACGGGGTCATGAGCGTCTTGGAACGCAGCAGGGGCACGTTCGCCTTGCCCATGATGCGCAGGTTGATGGAATACAGCGCGATTTGGGTGAGGATGCCCGCCAACAGCGGATGGATCCGCCCCTTCGTCGACAGGAGCCCCGTGATCGCGCCGGCCGCCAGGCCGCCGCAGAACCCGAGCAGTGTCGCCACCACCGGATTCCCGCCCGCAGCCAGGTGGGTGGCAGTGAGGGCGGCCCCGGTGGTGAAGCTCCCGTCGACCGTCAGGTCGGGGAAGTCGAGGATCCGGAAGGTGAGGTAGACCCCCAGGGCCATGAGCCCGTAGATCAGGCCAAGGTCAATCGCGCCGAGCATCAGGGACTAGCCGACCTTCTCGGCCTTGCTGGCCAGGTCGTCGGGGATCGTGACCCCCATCAGGGAGGCGGCCTTCTCATTGACGTAGAGCTTGAGGTTCTTCTGGGTCTCCACGGGCATGGTGGCCGGCTTCGCGTCGCCGTTGAGGATCTTCACGGCCATCTCGCCGGTCTGGCGACCCAGCTCGGTGTAGTCGATGCCGTAGGTGATCACGGCGCCATTCCTCACCGAATCGCCCTCGGCGGAGATCAGCGGGATCTTGCGGTCCTCGCACACCTGGATGACGGTGGACAGGCCGGACACGACGTTGTTGTCGGTGGGGATGTAGATCGAATCGACATTGAGCGCCTGTGCGGCCTGCTGCAGCTCGCCGGTGGTGGTGATCGTCTTCTCCTGCACCGACAGTCCGTCCTTGGCAGCCGCCTCCTTGGCGAGGTTCACCTGGACCTGGGAGTTCACCTCTCCCGACGAGTAGAGGATGCCCACACTGGTCGCATCGGGCTTGATCTGCTTGATGAGGCCGATCTGGTCGGCCACCGGGTTCATGTCGCTGGTGCCGGTGACGTTGCCGCCCGGGGCATCATTCGACGCCACCAGGTCGGCCGACTTGGGGTCGGTGACGGCGGTGAACACGATCGGCACATTGGTGATGGCCTGGGCGGCGGCCTGCGCGGCCGGGGTCGCAATGGCGAGCACCAGGTCGAGGTTCTCCGAGGCAAGCTTCGTGGCGATGCTGGCGGCGGTGCCCTGATCGCCCTGGGCGTTCTGCTCATCGAAGCTCGCGTTGAACCCGGCGTCGGTGATCGCCTTCTTGAAGCCCTCGCGGGCCGCGTCCAACGAGCTGTGGGTGACGATCTGCGTGATGCCGATCTTCACCTTCTTGCCGGTGCCGCTCGAACCGCTGCCTGAGCTCTTGCTTGAACAGGCGGCCAGGGGAACGCTGAGTCCCATGATGCCCAGGGTTCCGAGCAGAGTACGTCGCTTCATGATGATCGCTTTCGGGTTCACGTGGGTTGATGAACGATGTCTAAAACTAGTGGTCGAGCGCTCGCGAGGTCGCGGGTCTCGCGCGTCAAGACCAGAAATCGACCCGTGATCGGGGGTGGCGCCGGCCCCGCAGTACTCCGTCGGGACGTGAACCACCGCTAAGCTGGCGCCCTGTTGAAAGGAGCCCCATGACGACACCCCGATTCGTGCTCATGCGCCATGGCGAAACCGACTGGAACACCAAGAATCAGTATCAGGGCTCCTCTGATATCCCCCTCAATGCCGTGGGACGTGCGCAGGCGGGCGCGGCGGCCGGGTGGATCGCGCATCTGAACCCCGTCGCCATCTGGGCGTCGCCGTTGGAGCGGGCACTCGACACGGCGCGCGCGGTGGCCTCGTTCACCGGTCAGCAGGTCAACGTCGACCCACGACTGGCCGAGCTCGACTACGGGGACTTCGAGGGCTGGACCTGGGAACAGATTGAGAAGGTGGAGCCGGGACTGGCCGCCTGGCGCGACGGGGAGTCCGATGGCCGCTGGTCGGCGTCGGGGGAGACCGGGGCCGAAGTGATGGCGCGCATGGGTGAGACGCTCACCCACCTGGACCGTGTCACCGAACCCGGCCCGATCCTGGTCTGCAGCCATGGCACGGCCATCCGTCTGGGCGTGGCGGCGCTGGTCGGCTGGGACTACCCGGAGATCTGGAAACTCGCCTCGATGGGCAACTGTTGCTACACCGAGGTCATCCGTGAGTTTGACGCCTGGCGGGTCGAGCGCTTCAACGTGCCACCGCAGTGGAACTTCTCCGGATAGCGCCGTGCTAACTTGACCGGCATGGCCAAGCCCGCAGACAACATTGCAGCCTCCGATTTCATTGCCGACGCGATCACCAAGGACAACGAGGTCGGGACCTACGCGCAGCGTGTCCAGACCCGTTTCCCGCCAGAGCCCAATGGCTACCTGCACATCGGCCATGCCAAGGCGATCACGGTGGACTTCGGCACCGCCGAGGAGTTCGGTGGACTGTGCAATGTGCGCCTGGACGACACGAACCCGGTGGCCGAGAACCCGGAGTACGTGGAATCGATCCTGGCCGATATCGCATGGCTGGGTTACCAGCCGCACACGGTGGTGCACGCCTCGGACTATTTCGAACAGCTCTACCAGTGGGCCGAGTACCTGGTGGAGCAGGGCCTTGCCTACGTCGACGACCAGGACACCGAGACGATCTCCGCCCAACGCGGCGGCTTCGGCAAGCCGGGCATCGAGAGCCCCTGCCGTGACCGCACGGTCGAGGAGAACCTTGACCTACTGCATCGCATGCGCGCCGGAGAATTCGACGACGGCGCCTGCGTGCTGCGCGCGAAGATCGACATGCAGTCCGACAACATGGTGATGCGCGATCCGGTGATGTACCGGATCCGGCATGCCACCCATCACCAGACCGGTAACGACTGGCCGATCTTCCCCACCTATGACTGGGCCCACGGGCAGTCGGATGCCATCGAGGGCGTGACACATTCCCTGTGCACCCTGGAGTTCGATTCGCACCGTCCGCTGTACAACTGGTTCCTCGAGCACCTGCCGTTGCCCGGGGACCAGCCACGCCAGATCGAGTTCGCGCGACTGGAGCTGACCTACACCGTCACCTCGAAGCGCCGACTGGCCAAGCTGGTGGCGGACGGCGTCGTTTCGGGCTGGGACGATCCGCGCATGCCCACCCTGCGTGGCCTGCGTCGCAGGGGATACCCGGCGGCCGCAGTGCGTGACTTCTGCCGCGATATCGGCACCACGCGCACGAACTCGCGCCACAACATCGAGGAGCTCGAGTCCTTCGTGCGCCGGGAGCTGAACAAGACCGCCCAGCGTCGCATGGTGGTGACGCGTCCGCTCAGGCTCGTGATCGACAACTGGCCGACCGACGAGCACGGGGCCCCCGAGGTCGACTGGTTCGACGTGACGAACAACCCCGAGAACCCGGCCGACGGGACGCGCCGGGTGCCCTTCAGCGGGGAACTGTTCATTGAACGCGACGACTTCGCCGAGGTGCCGCCACCCAAGTTCTTCCGGCTATCCATCGGGCGCGAGGTGCGCCTGCGCGGTGCCTACTTCGTCACCGCCACCTCCGTGGTCACCAATGAGGCCGGTGAGGTCACCGAGGTGCATGCCACCTATGATCCGGCGACCCGCGGCGGGGACGCCCCGGATGGCCGCAAGGTGAAGTCGACGATGCACTGGGTCAGCGCGGCCCACGCCGTCGACGTGAAGGTGGCCCTGTACAACCGGCTGTTCACCACCCCGGCCCCCGGCGAGCGGACGGGCGAACCCCTCGACGACCTGAACCCGGACTCCGTCGAATTGCTCACCGATGCCAAGGGCGAGGGCGTGATCAATGAGGTGGAGCCGGGACAGGTGGTGCAGTTCGAACGCCTCGGGTACTTCTGCGCGGACCTCGACGAGCCCCGCCTGTTCCACCGCACCGTGGGACTGCGCGACGAGTGGGCCGCCCAGCAGCGTCGTGCCGCCAAAGCAGCCAAGAATGGTTGAGCCGGCCAGGAGGGGTTGAGCCGGCGGGGCACCTGCGGGCGCGGTCAGACCCCGGAGGCCACCAGGGTGCTCACTGCCGCCAACGGCTCCACGTCACCGACCAGCTCGACCCGGGCATGGCGTCCGAACATCCACAGGGCCAGCTGCGGTGCGGAACCCCTTGCGGTGACGATCGGCAGGCCGCGCCGGACGATGATCCGGGACGGGTGCGGGGCATCGAGGCGCTCCAGCTGCACCCCGGCGGGGGAGCCCCTCAGCAACATCGTGGCCAGCGGCGGCATCCGGTGCCACAATTCGTCGCGCAGGCGCTGCGATAGCCCACGGTCGGATCCCACCGGGTCGTTGCCGCCGTGGGGGACCGCGTCGGTCACGTCGTGGAGGTGCACGAAGTACTCCAGCGCGTTGCCGATGCGATCGAGCTGCGGCGCGCGCCACACGGACCATGGCCGTGGACCGGCCCGGAACAGGCCCACCACCCCCTGATAGCCATGGCGCGTCAGGGCCCGCTCCATGCTCCGGGTGGTCAGCCGCTGGGCTGCCGGCCCGGCGGGGCCGGGGAGTCCGGCGATGCCGGGCAACGACAGCGGGTCGTTCTCGCGAACGTAAAGATGGGCCGCCAGGTCGGCCGTCGTCCACCCCGTGCACAGGGTCCTGGCGTCCGGTCCCGCCTGGGTCAGGGCGTCGGCGAGCGCCAGCCGGAAGACATGGGCGGCGTCATATCGAGGATGGGTTGCCACGTGATCACTGTAGGCGGGTCGGGGCGTCCACCGGCCGCCATCTGGCGTGGACATCGGGGGGCTGGTCCGATGGGGAACAATGGAGGCATGTCGACCAACTCCGCCCGATCCACTCGTCTCGACGTGTCCGCCCCGACGCAGGCGGACGCGGGGGTGCCGACCCTGGACCCGTCGATAGCGCAACGTCTGAAGCGCAACGAGGCCGGTCTCGTGCCGGCGATCGCCCAGGAGGCGACCAGTGGTCGCGTGCTCATGATGGCGTGGATGAACGACGATGCCCTGGCCCGCACGCTGGCCACCCGCAAGGCCACCTATTGGTCCAGGTCGCGACAGGAGTTGTGGGTGAAGGGTGAGACGAGCGGTCACACCCAGGCCGTCCGCGACGTGTGGCTGGACTGCGACGGTGACACGGTGCTGCTGAGCGTCGACCAGGTGGGCGCCGCCTGCCACACGGGTGCCGATACATGTTTTGATGCCGGCGGTCCGCTGCCGCTGGCGGGGGAGTCAGTGATCGCGTCGTGAGCAGGCAGTTGCGCATCGAACCGTCCCTGGAGGGCTTTCGCGAACAGGCCCTGGACCGCCGCGTGGTGGGTGTACGCACCCGCCTGCGGGCCGACGACCTCACGCCGATCGCCCTGTACGAGCAGCTCACCGGCGAGGCCGAGGGCAGCTTCATCTTCGAATCGGTGGAGCAGGGCACCTGGTCACGCTGGTCGTTCATCGGCGTGCGGTGTCCGTCGATGCTCGTGGGGCGTGGCAACACCAGCGAATGGTTGGGCCGACCGCTGGAGGGCATCCCCCGCCACGGTCCGTGCCTCGATGTGCTCGCCGCGACGCTCCGTGCACTGCACACCCCCGCCGATCCGGAGCTGCCACCGTTCAGTTCGGGCCTGGTGGGCTATCTCGGGTGGGACGTCAAGCGCCAGGTGGAGCCAAGCCTGGGCGAGCCCAATCCCGATGACATCGGCGTACCCGACTCCGTGATGATGCTCGCCACCGACATGGCGGTGCTGGACCATCACCGTGGCGAGGTCTGGCTGATCGCCAATGCCATCAACTTCAATGACACCGCCGAGGGCGTCGACGAGGCATACCGCGACGCCGTCGAACGGGTGCACCGGATGGCCACCAGGCTGACCAGCCCGCGGCCCGCCCTCCTGGCGAGCATCGAGCCCGATGCACGTCCACAGGTGACCGAACAGCGGGCACCCGGCGAGTTCGAGGCGATGGTGGAGAAGGCCAAGGAATACGTGATGGCCGGCGACATCTTCCAGGTCGTGCCCGGGCAGCGCTTCGATGTGGACGTCACCGCCTCGGGCTTCGACATCTACCGGGAACTGCGGGTGGCCAATCCCAGCCCCTATCTGTTCCTGCTGAAGCTGCCCGGCTTCGACCTCATCGGGTCCAGCCCGGAGGCCCTGGTCACGGTCAAGGACGGCGTCGCGACGACGCATCCGATCGCCGGGACACGTCCCCGCGGCGACACCGAGGCAGAGGACCGGCGCCTTGAGGATGAGTTGCTGGCCGACGAGAAGGAACGCGCGGAACACCTGATGCTCGTCGACCTGGGACGCAACGACCTGGGTCGGGTCTGCATCCCGGGGACCGTGACCGTCACCCAGTTCATGCACGTCGGGCGCTACAGCTATGTGATGCACCTCGAAGCCGCCGTGACCGGCAGCGTCGAGCCGGGATTGTCAGCGCTCGACGTCGTGATGGCCTGCTTCCCGGCAGGCACCCTGTCGGGCGCACCCAAGCTGCGGGCCATGCAGATCATCGACGAACTCGAGTCGACCGCCCGGGGACCCTACGGCGGAGTGGTCGGCTACTTCGACTTCGCCGGAAATGCCGACACCGCAATCTGCATCCGTACCGCCCTGGTCAAGGACGGCGTGGCCCATGTCTCGGCCGGGGCCGGCATCGTGGCGGACTCGGTGCCCGCCAACGAGAATGCGGAGAGCCACAACAAGGCCGCCGCAGTCCTCGTGGCGCTGGCCCGGGCCAATGCCTCCCACCGGATCACCCCACAGACACTTCTGGAGCAGTCATGACCACCGTGCTCGACGACATCATTACCGGCGTGCGCGCCGACATGGCGGCCCGGATGGCCGTGGTGGCGCCCAGCCAGCTCAAGGAACGCATCCGATGGATGGGGCCGACCCTGGACCCGCGCCCCGGGTTCGGCGGGGACACGATCTCGGTGATCTCAGAGGTCAAGCGCTCGAGTCCCTCCAAGGGCGCCCTGGCGACCATTGAGGACCCGGCGACGATCGCCTCGGCCTATGAGGCCGGCGGCGCGGCAGCCATCTCGGTGCTCACCGAGAGGCACCGCTTCAATGGCACCCTGGACGACCTGCGCGCCGTGCGTGAGGCGGTCGGGATCCCGGTGTTGCGCAAGGACTTCGTCGTCGACCCCTACCAGGTGCTGGAAGCCCGCGCCTTCGGTGCCGACCTGGTACTGCTGATCGTGGCGGCACTCGATGACAAGCAACTCGCCGGCCTCTACGACCTGGCCCTCTCGTTGGGCCTGCTGCCCCTCATCGAGGTGCACACGGCCGAGGAGATGCGTCGGGCCGCACTGCTCAAGCCCGAGCTGGTGGGCGTCAACAACCGCAACCTCAAGACCCTGGACGTCGACCTCGCCCAATTCGAGCGCCTGGCACCACTGGCGCCCCACGATGCCATCGTGGTGGCCGAGTCGGGCATCCGCGATGCCGCCGATGTCCAGCGGGTGCGTGCGGCCGGAGCCGATGTGGTGCTGGTGGGCGAGGCCCTGGTGACCAGCGGTAATCCGCGTGAGGCCGTGCAGACGATGATCGAGGCGACCAGGCCGGGCCGCGGGCCCGCAGGATCGCCGGGGAGGGCGACAGTGATGAACGACGACAGGCAGGGGGAGAGCAATGAGTAGCACTGCAAGGGAGCTGCCTGATGAGCTCGGCCACTTTGATTTCTTCGGTGGCCAGTTCGTACCAGAGGCGTTGAAGGCCGCCCTGGAGGAGCTGACGGCGGCCTTCCGCGACGCCCAGGACGATCCGTCGTTCGCCGAGGAGCTCAAGGACCTCCAGGTCAACTACGCGGGACGCCCCAGTCCGATCACCGAGGCCCGGAACTTCGGTGACAAGTACTGCGGCGGGGCCCGCATCCTGCTCAAGCGCGAAGACCTGAACCACACCGGCTCACACAAGATCAACAATGTCCTGGGCCAGGGGCTGTTGACGCGTCGCATGGGCAAGAAGCGCGTCATCGCCGAGACCGGCGCCGGCCAGCACGGCGTGGCGACCGCCACGATCGCAGCCCTGATGGGCTTCCAGTGCCGCATCTACATGGGCAAGGTCGATACCGATCGACAAGCCCTCAATGTGGCGCGGATGCAGCTGCTGGGTGCCGAAGTGGTGGCCGTCGAGGCCGGCAGCGCCACCCTGAAGGACGCCATGAACGAGGCGTTGCGTGACTGGGTGACCAATGTGGCCACCACGCACTACCTGATCGGCACCGCATCGGGGCCCCATCCCTTCCCGATGATGGTGCGCGAATTCCAACGCATCATCTCCACCGAGTCACGCGCACAGATGCTCCAGCGCTTCAGCCAGCTGCCCGATGCCATCTGCGCATGCGTGGGTGGCGGATCGAATGCCATCGGCTCGTTCGCCGACTACATCCCCGACGAGAACGTCGCCCTCTACGGATTCGAGGCCGGTGGGGAGGGAGTCGAAACCGGCCGGCATGCCGCGTCCATCAACGGGGGCTCGCTGGGGGTGCTGCACGGCACCCGCACCTTCGTCCTGCAGGACGATGACGGTCAGACGATCGAGTCCCATTCCATTTCGGCCGGACTCGACTATCCCGGTGTGGGTCCCGAGCATGCCTATCTGTCACGTACCGGACGGGCCCACTACGAGCCGGTCAACGACGACGAGGCCATGGAGGCCCTCGACCACCTGACCCGCTGCGAGGGCATCATGCCCGCGATCGAGTCCGCCCATGCGGTGGCCGGCGCCGAACGCGTCGCCAAGCGCATGCTGGCCGAGAACCCCGACCATCGCCCCACCTTGCTGGTCACCATCTCGGGACGTGGCGACAAGGATGTGGACACCGCCATGAAGTACTTCGGGGTCCGGGGCACCGTCGACGCGACGACAGGGAGCATGTCATGAGCACTACCGACCTCACCAAGCCCTTCCCCGACGAGAACCGGTTGGGCATCTCTGGCAAGATGGTGGCCGCCTGTCGCGAGCAGGGCAGGCCCGCGCTGGTCGGCTACCTGCCGGTCGGCTATCCCGACGTCCCGGGATCCATCGAGGCCATGCAGGCCCTCACCAGCGGAAGCCAGGGACAGGGCGTCGATGCCGTCGAGATCGGCATGCCCTACTCGGACCCGATGATGGACGGTCTGGCCATCCAGCATGCGACGACGAAGGCCCTGGCACGGGGAGTCCGCACCAGGGACGTGTTCACCGCCGTCGAGGCCGTCGCCCATACCGGCGCGACCCCCATGGTGATGATCTACTGGAACCTGGTGGAGCACCACGGCAGCCATGGTCGGACCACCCACCCGGAGGAATCCGTGCGTGGCTTCGCCCGCGACGTGGCCAATGCCGGGGGAGCCGGACTCATCACCCCCGACCTCACGCCCGATGATGCCGCCATGTGGGCGGCCGCCTCCGACGAGTTCGGCCTCGACCGGGTCTACCTGGTCGCGCCGTCGTCGACGGAGCGTCGCCTGAAGATGACCACCGACGCCTGCCGCGGATGGGTCTACGCCACCAGTGTGATGGGAGTGACCGGGGCCCGCGCCAGCACTTCTTCGGCGGCACCACAGCTCGTGGAGCGGGTGCGCCGCGCGGCCCCCGACCTGCCGGTTGGCATCGGACTGGGCGTCTCCAATGGCGAGCAGGCCGCCGAGATCGGCTCGTTCGCCGACCTGGTCATCGTCGGGTCCGCTCTGGTCAAGCGACTGCTGGACGCCGAGGACGCTGGGACACGCGACCTGGGTCCGCTGCGGGCAACTGTCGACGACCTCGCCGCAGGGGTGAGGAAGGCTCGGTGAGCCCGCTGTTCATCCCCAGCCCGCCGATCAGCAGCTTCTCGCTGGGACCGCTGACGATCCACTTCTACGCCCTGTGCATCCTGGCCGGCATCGTGGTCGCCGCCGTGCTGGGCAATCGTCGCCTGGCGCGCCAGGGCGCAACGCGTGAGCAGTTCGAGTCGATGCTGCTGTGGGTGGTGGTCATTGGGATCATCGGGGCACGTGCCTACCACGTGATCACCGATCACGAGCTGTACTTCGGACCCGGACGCCACCCGATCGACGCCCTCAAGATCTGGAACGGCGGACTCGGCATCTGGGGCGGGGTCGCCGCCGGCGCGCTCACCGCCTGGGTGTGGTGCCGACGCAACGGAATGCGATTCGGCGTGGTGGCCGATGCCCTTGCCCCGGCCGTGATCTTCGCCCAGGCCCTGGGGCGCCTAGGGAATTGGTTCAACCAGGAATTGTTCGGCCGCCCCACGACCCTGCCCTGGGGCCTCCTCATCGATCCCGAGCACCGGCCCGTGGGCTATGAGCAGTTCGCCACCTTCCACCCGACCTTCCTCTACGAATTGATCTGGGACGTGCTGGGTGGCTTCCTGCTGTTGTGGTTGGGACGCCGGTTCGCCATGGGTCGGGGCAAGCTGTTCACCTGCTATGTCATGTACTACTGCCTGGGTCGGTTCTTCATCGAGGCCCTGCGCATTGACCCGGCGAACACCATCGGTGGATTCCGCATCAACAACTACACCTCGGCCATCGTGTTCGTGCTCGCCACGATCCTGTTCATCTGGCAACTGCGCTTCCGTCCGGGCAACGCACCCGACGTGTGGCGCGCCTCGCCTGACACGGCAGTGCCGACAGGCGACCACCCGGCGGGGCCCGCACCGATCGCGGACGACGCCCCCACGCAGGTTTCCCCGGGCCCTGACGCGTCCGGGAGCGGGACCCACGTGCCCAACGCCCCACGGGGCGAGTCCTTCAACTGAGCCGCGCGCTCGCCGGCGCGGACACGATCACGGTGCCATCGGGCATGCCCTGCGGGGGCTGCCCGGCCCGTCCGCTCCGTAATCGCCGTGATCAGCACCACGCAGCAGCGATTATTCTCGCGTCGAGACGGAGGGAACATCACATGGCGCTACCAGAAAAGCAGGGTCTGTACGATCCGGCCTACGAGCACGACTCCTGCGGTGTGGCATTCGTTGCCAAGCTGGATGGACACCCGAGCCATGCCACCGTCGAGCAGGGGCTGGAAGCACTGGTCAACCTCGACCATCGCGGGGCCACCGGGGCCGACCCGGCAGCCGGCGACGGCGCGGGGATCCTGGTGCAGATGCCCGATGCCTTCTTCCGCGGCGCGGTGGACTTCATGCTGCCCCCCACCGGACAGTATGCGGCCGGCATGGCCTTCCTCCCCACCGATGAGGAGGAACGGGAGATGGCGATGATCTCCATCGAGAAGATCGCCATCGAGGAACGACTGAAGGTCCTCGGCTGGCGCACCGTGCCGGTGGCAACGTCGACGCTGAGCCCGATCTCCCTGGGGGTCATGCCGCACATGGCCCAGCTGTTCGTGTCGGCCCGTGACGGTTCGGCCGGCATTGACCTCGACCGCAAGGTCTACATGGTGCGTCGCCGCGCCGAGCATGAGACCAACACCTATTTCGCGTCACTGAGCGCACGCACCATCGTCTACAAGGGCATGCTCACCACCACCCAGCTCACGGAGATCTATCCCGAACTCCATGATCCGGTGTTCGCCTCGGCCCTGGCGCTGGTGCACTCGCGATTCAGCACCAACACCTTCCCGTCGTGGAAGCTCGCCCACCCCTATCGGATGATCGCCCACAATGGCGAGTTCAACACCGTCAAGGGCAACCGCAACTGGATGCGGGCGCGCGAGGCCCTGCTGCACTGCGATGTCATCCCCGGTGACTTGGAGCGTGCCTTCCCGATCTGTACCCCGGGCGGGTCCGATTCGGCCAGTTTCGATGAGGTGCTCGAGCTGCTCCACCTGGCGGGACGCTCGTTGCCGCACGCCGTGATGATGATGATCCCGGAGGCATGGCAGCACAACGATGCGATGCCTCCCTCGCATCGTGATTTCTACTCGTACCACGCCAGCCTCATGGAGCCCTGGGACGGCCCGGCCTGCGTGGCCTTCACCGATGGCACCCTCATCGGGGCCACCCTCGACCGCAACGGCCTGCGTCCGGCGCGCTACTGGATCACCGACGACCGGGTGATCTTCGCCTCGGAGGCCGGCGTGCTGCCCGTGGAACCCGGCGACATCCGCCAGAAGGGACGCCTGCAGCCCGGCCGGATGCTGCTCATCGACCTGGCCAAGCACCAGGTGATCGACGACCAGCAGGTCAAGGACGAGTTGGCCCGCCAGGAGCTCTACGGCAGCTGGCTGCGCGACGGGCTGGTCAGCATCAACGACCTGCCCGAACGCACCCACATCGTGCACTCCCACTCGTCAGTGACCCGTCGCCAGGAGGTCTTCGGGTACACCCACGAGTTGTTGCGCCGCATCGTGGCCCCGATGGCCAACCTCGGACGCGATGTGATCGGCTCCATGGGCAACGACGCACCGCTGGCCGTGCTCTCCGATCGGCCCAAGAGCCTGTTCGACTTCTTCACCCAGCAATTCGCCCAGGTCACGAATCCTCCCCTGGATGCGATCCGCGAGCAGATGGTCACCAGCCTGGAGAGCCGCATCGGCCCCGAGGACAATCTGCTGGATCCCACCGGCGACAGCTCACGCCAACTCGTGATCCCCTACCCGATCATCGACTCCGAGCAGCTCGCCAAGATCGTCCACCTGGGCGAGGCCCCGGACCACACCGGTGGCCAGACCCGCACCATCCACGGACTGTATGAGGTGCGCGGTGGAGCTGACGCCCTGGCGGCCCGCCTGGACGAGATCCGTCGTGAGGTCGATCAGGCGATCGCCGACGACATCCGGGTCATCGTCCTGTCCGACCGGCACGGCAATGCCGAACTGGCGCCCATCCCGTCGCTTCTGCTGACCAGCATGATGCACCAGTACCTGGTGGAGAAGCGTCAGCGCGCACGCATCGGCCTGGTCGTCGAGGCCGGCGATGTGCGGGAGGTTCACCACGCGGCGTTGCTGTTCGCCTATGGTGCGGCGGTCATCAACCCCTATCTGCTGTTCGAGAGCGCCGAGGACCTCGCCCGCCATGAGCTGTACGTGAACGTGTCGCCCGAGCAGGCCATCGAGAACGTGTCTCAGGCCCTGGGCAAGGGACTGTTGACGATCATGAGCAAGATGGGCGTCTCGACGTTGGCGAGCTACCGGGGCGCGCAGCTGTTCGAGGCCGTGGGCCTCAACCATGAGCTCATCGACAACTACTTCGCCGGCACCTCGAGCCGGGTGGAGGGGATCGGCCTGCCGGAGCTGGCCGAGGAGATTCGTTTCCACCACGAGCGCGCCTACCCCGAGAACGGGAACTCCCTGCCCCACCGCACCCTTGAGGTGGGCGGCGAGCTCCAATGGCGCCGTGAGGGCGAGCAGCACCTGTTCGATCCCGAGTCGATCTTCCGCCTCCAACAGGCCACCCGGCGCGGCGACTATGAGCAGTTCAAGCGCTACACCGAACGCATCAACGACAACTCATCGCGGCTGATGACCCTGCGCAGCCTGCTCAAGTTCAGCCACGATCGTCCGGCCGTGCCGCTCGACGAGGTGGAGCCGGCCAGCGAGATCATCAAGCGCTTCAGCACCGGTGCCATGAGCTATGGGTCGATCGGACAGGAAGCCCACGAGACCATGGCCATCGCCATGAACCGGCTGCACGCCCGTTCGAACACGGGCGAAGGTGGGGAGGACCCCGAGCGCCTCCATGACATCGAACGGTGCAGCGCCATCAAGCAGGTGGCCTCGGGCCGATTCGGGGTGACCAGCGAGTACCTGTCCTATGCCAGCGACCTGCAGATCAAGATGGCGCAGGGGGCCAAGCCCGGCGAGGGCGGTCACCTGCCCGGCGAGAAGGTCTACCCCTGGATCGCCCGGACGCGTCACGCGACGCCCGGCGTGGGACTGATCAGCCCGCCGCCGCACCATGACATCTACTCCATCGAGGACATCAAGCAGCTCATCCACGACCTGAAGTGCGCAAATCCCTCGGCGCGCATCCACGTCAAGCTCGTGAGCGAGGTGGGTGTGGGCACGGTCGCGGCCGGCGTCAGCAAGGCAAAGGCCGATGTGGTCCTCATCTCCGGACACGACGGTGGCACCGGCGCAGCACCATTGACGTCCATCAAGCACGCCGGCGGTCCCTGGGAGCTCGGCCTGGCCGAGGCGCAGCAGACCCTTCTGCTCAATGGCCTGCGCGATCGGATCGTCGTCCAGTGCGACGGCCAGCTCAAGACCGGTCGTGACGTGGTGATCGCCGCGTTGCTGGGTGCCGAGGAATTCGGCTTCGCGACCACCGCGCTGGTCTCCATGGGCTGCGTGATGATGCGGGTGTGCCATCTCGACACCTGCCCCCAGGGAATCGCCACCCAGAACCCCGAGCTGCGCAAGGTGTTCGACGGCAAGCCCGAATATGTCATCAACTTCATGGAGTTCATGGCCGAGCAGACCCGCGAGATCCTGGCCGAGCTGGGATTCCGCTCCATCCAGGAAGCAGTCGGCCACGTCGAGGCTCTGGACACGGCACCGGCCGTGGACCACTGGAAGGCGCGCGGCATCGACCTGGCCGCCGTGCTGCATCGCGTCGACGTTCCCGAGGGGACGTCGCTGTACCGCACCACGATGCAGGACCACGAGCTCGCCGGCACCGTGGATGAGCAGCTCGTCGAGCTGGCCCGTCCGGCGCTGGAGCGCGGCGAGCACGTGCACGCGGAACTGGCAGTGCGCAATGTGAACCGCACCGTCGGCACCGTGCTCGGCCATGAGGTGACGATGGCCACCGATGGCAAGGGACTGCCGGACGACACGATCGACCTGGACTTCCACGGCACCGCCGGACAGAGCTTCGGGGCATTCCTGCCGCGCGGGATCACCATGACGCTGGTCGGCGACGCCAACGACTACCTGGCCAAGGGCCTGTCGGGGGGACGCATCATCGTGCGGGCTCCCGCCGAGTCGACATTCGACCAGTCCACCCAGATCATCGCCGGCAATGTGATCGCCTACGGGGCCACCAGCGGCGAGATCTTCCTGCGGGGCCTGGTGGGGGAGCGCTTCTGCGTGCGCAACTCCGGCGCGACTGCGGTGGTCGAGGGGGTGGGCGACCACGGATGTGAGTACATGACCGGCGGCGAGGCCCTGGTGATCGGCCCGACGGGACGTAACTTCGCGGCCGGCATGTCAGGGGGCGTGGTGTGGGTGCTCGACCTGGCGCCCGAGCACTTCAATGCCTCGCTGGCCGACGCGGTGGCGGTGAACGAACTCGACATGGCCCGAATCCGCGAGCTGCTGGCCCGTCACGTCGAGCTCACCGGGTCGGATGTCGCGGCCGCCCTGTTGGAGGATCCACGGTTGGCGGAGCGCATGACCAAGATCGTGCCGCGTGACTACGCCAGGGTGCTGGCCGCCCGTCAGGATGCCGAAAAACGTGGCGCAAGCGAAGAAGAAGTGACCGACGCAATGATGGAGGCTGCTCGTGGCTGACTTCAAGGGATTCATGAAGTACCCGCGCGAGGTCGCCGTGCGCCGACCGGCCGACGAGCGCGTGGACGACTGGGATGAGGTCTACCCGGGCACTCCCGGCGAGGCCGTGCTCCCGCTGATCACCACCCAGGCCGCCCGGTGCATGGACTGTGGCGTTCCCTTCTGCCACAACGGCTGCCCGCTGGGCAATCTCATTCCGGAATGGAATGACCTCATCTGGCGTGGTGAGTGGCAGGTGGCACTTGACCGCCTGCATGCCACCAACAACTTCCCCGAGTTCACCGGACGGCTGTGCCCGGCGCCGTGCGAGACCGCCTGTGTGGAGGGAATCCACCGCGATCCGGTGACCATCAAGAACGTCGAGGTCGCCACCGTCGACAAGGGCTGGGACGACCTGCGGGTCACCCCCCAGATGCCCAACTGGCACACCCTGAAGACGGTGGCCGTGGTGGGATCGGGGCCCTCCGGACTGGCCGTGGCCCAGCAACTGACCCGGGCCGGGCATTCCGTGGTGGTCTATGAGCGTGCCGACGCGCCCGGCGGCCTGCTGCGCTACGGCATCCCCAATTTCAAGCTCGAGAAGTCGGTTGTGGACCGGCGCCTGAAGCAGATGCGACTTGAGGGGACCACCTTCAAGACCGGCGTGACCATCGGCGAGGACATCACCGGTGAGCAGCTGCTCGAGCGCTTCGATGCGATCGTGTTGGCGATCGGCTCGACAACCCCCAGGGAGCTGCCGATTCCCGGCCGCGAGCTGCGCGGCGTCCACCAGGCGATGGAGTTCCTGCCCCAGGCGACCAAGGCGCTGAGCGGCGAGGTTCCCGACCAGATCATGGCCACCGGAAAGGACGTCGTCGTCATCGGGGGCGGCGACACCTCCAACGACTGCCTGGGCACCGCGCTGCGGCAGGGTGCCCGATCCGTGCTCCAGCTGGAGATCATGCCCCATCCGCCCACGACGCGTCCCGACTCCCAGCCGTGGCCCACCTATCCGATGATCTACCGGGTCTCGAGTGCGAACGAGGAGGGCGGGGAACGGCTGTATTCCGCCAGCTCGAGCGAGTTCCTGGGTGACGACCAGGGCAACGTCAGGGCCGTGCGGTTGTCCGAGGTGCGTCGTGAGGCAAATGGTCGCTTCGCCCCGGTGCCCGGCACCGAACGTGAGATCGACGCCCAGCTGGTGTTGTTGGCGATGGGCTTCGTCGGACCCGAGAAGTCGGGACTGGTCAGCGAATTGGACCTTGAACTCGACCGTCGCGGCAATATCGTGCGTGATGAGGACTTCCAGACCACCGTGCCCGGCGTGTTCGCCTGTGGTGATGCCGGACGCGGACAGTCACTGGTCGTCTGGGCCATTGCGGAGGGCCGCAGTTGCGCCCACGGCGTCGACGCCTTCCTGAACGGTCACCCCTCCCCGTTGCCCAGGCCGATTGGCCCCCAGGTGCGCCAGTTGATGCTGTGACGCCCCGACACCCGCGCGGTCAGGCGCGGGTGATCGGCGGGTTCGCGGGTCCCCCGGCGTCGGGCCCCTCATCGGGGACGACGCTGCCCTCGACGACCGTCGGGCCGCCGAATCCGGCATCCCGGGCGGCCCTGCGCACCCCGGCTGCGAAACGACGCAGCTGCACGCCGGCCGCGATCAGCGCGAGGCCGAAGACCAGGACGCCGATGCCCAGCAACATGCCCAGGGCGTCGGCGCCGAATCCGGGACGTGCCAGGAACACCAATCCCAGGACCCCGGCCACTGCACCGGCCGGCAATGACCATGCCCAGCGGCCGGTGGCCCGGCGCACGGCCAGGGAGATCGCCACCACGAAGATGCCGAACATCACCAGGCAGGCCCCCATGAAGCTCACCAGGATGCGGGTGCTCATGCCGGGATGCCACAGCATCACCAGCGACAACACGACGCCCAATACCCCGACGGCCGTCATCAGGCCCGACCCGGGCAGGCTGCGCAGCCGCAGGCTCGTGACCACGGTGCCGGCCCCCGAGAGCAGCAGGTAGAGGCTGAGGATCACGACGATGGAGGTGACGGTGCCACCGGGCCAGAACAGGGCCACGGCGGCGAAGACCACCGCCAGGATGCCGCTGATCAGGGGCAGCAGGCCCAATGTGCGCAGGGACTCGGTCAGGGCGTCGGACAGGTTCATGATGGGCTCCTCGGTGGTCCGTACATCGATCGTGACGCCCCGGGTCCACTGATTCAAGTCGGCGGGCGGCGCGTGCCGCCACGAGCCGCCCCGGCGGTGCCGGGCCTGACTTCGGCGGACTGGATCGGGTGGGTACCCTGTGACCAGCCGACGAGCACCGTGCCCGGGTCCTGTGACGGATCGGGGACGGGCCGCCCGGCCGTGGCGCTCAAGGATTGGAATTCGATGGCTTCGAAGAACTTCGCTCACCTGCACGTGCACACCGAGTATTCAATGCTCGATGGTGCGGCGAGCAACGACAAGCTGTTCGCCGAGGTGGCCCGCCAGGGTATGCCCGCAGTCGCCATGACCGACCACGGCAATATGTTCGGGGCCTACGAGTTCTACCAGACGGCCAAGAAATATGACGGTGAGCAGAACCCGCTGGTGAAGCCGATCATCGGCATCGAGGCCTATGTGGCCCCCTCCACGAGGCTCTCGCGCAGCCAGGAGTTCTGGGGAAACCGTCGCGACACCGGTTCACCCGACACCGAGGGTGGTAAGGATGTCTCGGGTGGTGGGCGCTACACCCACATGACCATGTTGGCCGCGAACGCCACCGGCCTGCACAATCTGTTCAAGCTGAGTTCCCTGGCCAGCTACGAGGGCTACTACATGAAGCCCCGCATGGACCGCGAACTCATTGCGAAGTACTCCGAGGGCATCATCGGGTCCACCGGGTGCCCGTCGGGTGAGGTGCAGACGCGACTGCGCCTGGGGCAGTTCGAGGAGGCCTGCGAGGCCGCGGCCGCCTATCAGGACATCCTCGGCAAGGAGAACTACTACTGCGAGCTGATGGACCATGGGGTCGACATCGAGCATCAGGTGCGCGCCGACCTGCTGCGCCTGGCGAAGCGGCTGAAGCTGCCGCTGCTCGCCACCAATGACTCGCACTATGTCACCGAGGACCAGGCCGACGACCACGACAACCTGTTGTGCATCGGCGTGGGCCGCAACAAGGATGATCCTGATCGCTTCCGGTTCAACGGTTCGGGCTACTACATCAAGACCGCCGCCGAAATGCGGGCCCTGTTCCCGGGTCTCGAGGAGGCGGCCGACAACACCCTGGCGATCGCCGAGCGCATCGAATCCTACGAGGAGGTCTTCAGCTACGTCGATCGCATGCCGCAATTCGACGTGCCGGCGGGCGAGACCCAGGAGAGTTGGCTGCGCAAGAAGGTCAAGATCGGGCTGAAGAAGCACTACGGCGATCATCCCAGTGACGCGGTGATGGAGCGTGTCGAAACGGAGCTGAAGGTCATTGAGCCGCTCGGGTTCAGTTCCTACTTCCTGGTGGTTTCCGATATCTGCGATGCCGCCCGCAAGATGGGCGTCCCGGTGGGGCCCGGACGTGGATCGGCCGCCGGTTCGATCATCGCCTATCTCACCGACATCATCGCGATTGACCCCCTGGAGCACGGCCTGCTGTTCGAGCGGTTCCTGAATCCCGAGCGGGTCAACCCGCCCGATATCGACCTCGACTTCGATGATCGCCAGCGTGACAAGGTGATCGACTATGTGACCCACAAGTATGGCGAGGAATACACCAGCCAGGTCAACACCTTCAACAAGATCAAGGCAAAGGCTGCCGTCAAGGACGCCAACCGCATCCTGGGCTATCCCTTCAGCCTGGGCGATCGCATCACCAAGGCCATGCCACCGGATGTGATGGGCAAGGGGGTTCCGCTCAACAAGCTCTTCGATGAGAGCAACGGGCGCTACTCGGAGGGCCAGGAATTCCGCAATCTGTACAACTCTGACCCCGATGTGAAGCGCGTTGTCGATACCGGTATGGGTATCGAGGGCCTGATCCGTGGATCCGGCGTGCATGCATGTGCCTTCATCCTGTCCAGCGAGAAGCTGCTCAACCTCGTGCCGATGCACAAGCGGGACAAGGACGGCATGATCATTGCCGGCTTTGCCTACCCGCAGCTCGAGGAAATGGGCCTGATGAAGATGGACTTCCTCGGCCTGCGCAACCTGGGCATCATGGATCATTGCGTGAAGAACATCAAGCGCAACCGTGGCGAGGACGTCGACCTGCAGAAATTGCCGCTGGACGATGCCGCCACCTATGAGCTGATGGCCCGGGGCGACACCCTGGGCGTCTTCCAGCTCGATGGTGGTGCGATGCGTTCGCTGCTGCGTCAGATGGGGCCCACCTGCTTCGACGACATCATCGCCGTGCTCGCCCTTTACCGTCCCGGTCCGATGGGTGCCAATGCCCACATCGAGTACGCCGACCGCAAGAACGGTCGCCGTCCGATCGTGCCGATCCATCCCGAACTCAAGGATGACCTGGACGAGATCCTCGCACCCACGTATCACCTGATCGTCTACCAGGAGCAGATCATGGCGATCGCGCGCAAGCTGGCGGGTTACACCCTGGGTGGTGCAGACCTGCTGCGGCGTGCCATGGGCAAGAAGAAGAAGTACATCCTGGACGAGAACTTCAAGCCCTTCCAGAAGGGAATGCGCGACAACGGCTACTCCGATGAGTCGATCCAGGCTCTGTGGGATGTGATGGTTCCCTTCGCCGGCTACGCATTCAACAAGTCACATGCCACCGGATATGCCCTGGTGAGCTATTGGACCGCCTATCTCAAGGCGAACTATCCGGCAGAGTACGGGGCTGCCCTGCTCACCTCCGTGGGTGACGACAAGGACAAGATGGCCCTGTATCTGTCCGACATGCGCGCACAACGCATCAAGGTGCTGGCCCCCGATGTGAATGCCTCGGAGAAGGAATTCACCGCCGTTGGCGAGGACATCCGCTTCGGCTTGGGCGCAATCCGTAATGTCGGCGATTCGGTGGTCGGGGGGATCGTCGAGGCTCGCACCGATCACGGGCCGGCCCACGACTTCTTTGAGTTCCTGGACAATGTGCCGCTGTCGGTGTGCAACAAGCGGTGCATCGAATCGCTGATCAAGGCGGGTGCCTTCGATTCCATGGGCCATTCACGGCGGGCGCTCATGGACGTCTTCGAGACGGCCGTGGACGGGGTGATCGACCTCAAGCGCAACCAGGCCAACGGACAGGATGACCTGTTCGGCGACCTGGGCGGGGGCGATGCCGAGTCCGATCCCGCCATGAACCACACGGTTCCCGATATCCCCGACTGGGACAAGCGCACCAAGCTGGCCTTTGAGCGCGAGATGCTCGGCCTGTACGTCTCCGACCATCCGCTGCGGGGGTTGGAGCATGTGCTGTCCGCCGAACGCACGATCGGGCTGGGACAGATCGCGGAGCAGGGTGCCGAGGCCGACGGACATGTCGAGGTGATCTGCGGCATGATCACCCAGGTGCAGCGCAAGCAGACGAAGAAGGGTGCCTTCTGGGCAATCATCGACGTCGAGGACCTGGACGCCAGCATGCAGGTGCTCATCTTCCCGAAGGTCTACGAAACCTGCCTCACCCAACTGTCGCCCGACACGATCGTGCGGATCCGGGGTCGGGTGGTCAACAAGGATGAGTCGCTGGAGATGCAGGCCGACGAGCTGACCCTGCCCGACATCCGCCAGTCCAGTGGGGGGCCGGTGACGATCAGGTTGCCGCTGGTGCGCTGCACGCCGCCGATCGTCGCCGAGCTGCGGCAGGTGCTCACCGCCCATCCCGGTTCCACCGAGGTGCGGGTGCAGCTGGTGGGGCCTCAATCGGACACCGTGCTGCGCGTGGGTGACGGCCTGCGGGTGACGAACGAGCAACCGCTGGTGGCCGACCTCAAGGCCCTGCTCGGACCCGCCTCCGTGGCCGTATAGCCTGAGCACGATGGCCCCGACTGCCCGTCGGGTCGATCGGGGCCAGCCATGGTGAGCGAAGGGAACGCGTGAGTGAGTGAGTCGGTGGGGACAGCGCCCGAGGCGCCCGGACCAGCCGCGCGGGATGCCGGCGGGCCGCCGCCCGGGGCCGGGCCGTCGCGCGGTCGGGCGTGGCTTGCCTCCCGTCGTCGCGAGCTGCGCTTCCTGGCCCTGTTCGTGGTCATCTGCGCGGTGGCCGGTGCCGTCTGCGCGGTGATCTGGAAGCTCACCGCCCCGGTGCCGACGATCACAGTGTCAAACGACGGCAGCGCCGCGGTGAGCAACCAGGCGCTGTCGGAGTTCTTCGGCGCCGACGCGGACTTCATGATCATCGGCATGTTCGGCGGTGTTGCGCTGGGCACACTCGCCTGGCATTGGTTCAAGGGCTGGGGCTGGCCGGTGGCCATGGTCGCGATCGTCGGGTCCGCCCTTGCTGCCCTGATCACCTGGCGGCTCGGCACCTTGTTGGGGCCCCATGACTTCGCCGGACGGCTCGCCGGGGCGTCCGGGGGGGCAACGATCCCCATTGACCTCACCCTGCGTTCGGCCACGGCCTGGCTGCTGTGGCCATTCGGTGCAACCGTTCCGGTGTTGCTCTACAGCGCGCTGGGTCGCGACGAGGAGAAGGACGAGCACCAGGCGGCCGATCACGACCAGGACGCCGTTGGTGCCCGGGAGGCCCCCGGCCCGAAGCCTGCCACCGGCCTCACCCGCAGCGGACATCGCCTGATCCGCTTCCCGGCATTCGGCAGGCACTGAGCCCCGGCCGGGCTCCCGGTGCTGCCCGGCGGTGCCTCAGCTCCAGTGGAGTCCCGGCCTGGAAATGGTGCCCAGCCGGCCGTGGGTCGCGCGCACCAGGTCATCGGGGGCCATCTCCACGCTCAGCCCGCGACGCCCCCCTGACACGAAGATGGTCGGCGCCGCCGCGGCCGACTGGTCGATGATCACCGGCGTCTGGCGCTTCTGACCCAGCGGGGAGATCCCGCCCCGCACGAACCCGGTCACCCGCTGCGCCACCGCGGGATCGGCCAGCGCCGCCCGCTTGGCCTTGGACAAGGCGGCGATCTGCTTGAGGTCGAGGTGGTTGTCGGCAGGGATCACGGCCGTCACCAGGGGCTCCGGCCCCGACGTCAGCTCGACCACCAGGGTCTTGAAGACCCGTGCCGGATCGACGTGCAGCGCCGCGGCGGCCTCCTCGCCGAAATAGCGTGAGCGCGGGTCATGGACGTAGGGGTGCAGCGTATGGGGCAGCCCCGTGCGGGCCAGCGCCACCGTGGCGGGAGTACCGGTTGACTTGTTCGCAGACTTCGACATCCCTGAACGATTCCTTGGTGGGCGGACACTGATCGGCGGGTCCGGTCAGGTGACCAACCCCACGATAACGACCCCCACCGGGGCCAGAACGAGGGCCGGCACCATCTCGGCGACCGCAAGCCGTGCGATCCCGGCCAGCCGCAGGCCGAGCGCCATCAGGATGATCCCGCCGGTCGCGTCCAGGACGTTCAACTCGGCGGGGGGCAACAGTCCACCCAGCCACCAGCCGAGCACGGTCAGCAGGCCCTGGTAGACCAGCACCACCGCGGCGCCGCCGGCCACCGCGAAACCGAAGCTCGCCGACAACGCCAGTGCCGTGAAGCCGTCCAGGATCGCCTTGACGATCAACTGGTCATTGCCCTGGCCCAGGCCGTCCTGCAGCGATCCGAGGATCCCCATGGGGCCGATGCAGAACACGAGCGTCGCGGTGACGAATCCCTCGACCGACCGCGAGGTCAGTGTCGTCCCTGCCGGGCGGCCACGGTTGAACGTCGAGCGGGCCCATTCACCCAACTGCTCGATGCGCTGCTCCAGGCGCCACCAGGCGCCGAGCATCGTGCCGATGACCAGCGCGAGCAACACGATGACCACGCCGGCCTGTCCCACTGCGCGCGGCACCGATGCGTCGAGGAGCGAGGGGATCGACAGGCCGCCGATGGTCACGACCACCAGCCCGAGCACGGGGGTGACCGCATCGCGCACCCGCGAGGGGAGGTGCTCGCCGAACAAGGTGCCGACCGCGGCCCCCACGACGATGCACAGGGCATTGATGACGGTGCCGGCACCGAGGAAGAGCTGTGCGGGGATCACACAGGTATTCCACCACCAGTGGCACCCGGGGGCCATGTGGGGCCCTCGTGGCGCCCTTGACGTGCCGGCGGACGTCGCCGAGGGGCTTGTGTGCGCGCCGATAGGATGGCGCCGTGTTGCGAATGATTGATGTCACCGGCCAACGACTCGACGACTACACCGCGGTTCTGCCGCGCGGCCACTTCGACGTCGAGCATGCCGTGGCAGCCGTCGAACCGATCTGCCGGGCCGTCGCCGAGGAGGGCGAGACCGCGCTGCGTCGCTTTGCCGAGCAATTCGACCATGTGGTCCCCGAGCAGCTCCGCGTGCCCGAGGAAGCGCTTTACCGGGCCCTGGACGACCTGGAGCCCGGATTGCGGGCAGCCATCGAGGAGTCCATTCGCCGCCGTCGCGAGGTGGCCCGGGGGATCGAGACCGAGGAGGCCTTCCGGGAGATCGAGGTGGCGCCGGGTGCCCGCGTCGCCAACCGGCTCGTACCGGTGGGCCGGGTCGGGCTGTACGTTCCCGGAGGGCTTGCACCGCTCGCCTCCACGGTGTTGATGAACGTGGTTCCCGCCCAGGTGGCCGGCGTGCAGTCGATCGCCGTGGCCACGCCGCCACAGGCCGAGTTCGGCGGCCTTCCCCACCCCACGATCCTGGCCGTGTGCCGGCTCCTGGGGGTTACGGAGGTCTACGCGGTCGGTGGTGCGCAGGCCGTCGCGATGTTCGCCTACGGGGTGCCGGGCCTGTGTCGCAGGGCCGACATGGTCACCGGACCGGGAAATATCTATGTCGTGGCGGCCAAGCGCCTGCTGCGCGGACGGATCGGCATCGATGCCGAGGCCGGTCCCACCGAGATCCTCGTGCTGGCCGATGACCGGGCGAATCCGGCCTATGTGGCCGCCGACCTGATCAGCCAGGCCGAGCACGATCCGATGGCCGGCGCAGTACTGGTCACCGACTCGAGCGCCCTGCTCACCCGGGTCGAGGAGGAGTTGGCCGACCAGGTCGAGCGGCTCGCCACCCGGGACCGCCTGAAGGTCTCACTGACCGGTGAGCAGTCAGGCGTGGTGCTGGTGGCCGACATGGACCAGGGCATCGATGTGGTCAATGACTACGCTCCGGAGCACCTGGAGATCCAGACCGTCGATGCTGCGGCGCTGGCCCAGCGCGTGCGTTCGGCCGGGGCAGTGTTCGTGGGCTCCCATTCCCCGGTGCCGTTGGGCGACTATTCGGCCGGCTCGACGCACGTCCTGCCGACCGGGGGAGCGGCACACTTCTCGTCCGGATTGACCACCCGCAGCTTCCTCAAGGCGATGCATATCATCGACTACTCGGCGCAGGCGCTCGGCGCCATCGGCGACGCCGTCAAACAGTTCGCGCACGCCGAGCACCTGCCCGGCCACGCCGAGGCCATTGCGGTACGCACCGGACGAGAGGTCGAATGATGAGCGCAGCACCGCGCGATCCGCGCACCACCCAGCTCCAGGCCTCGGCCGTGCCGGGCCCGGAGATCTCGCTCGCCGAACTGCCATTGCGTCCCGAACTGGTGGGTGAGGAGCCCTATGGCGCCCCCCAGCTCGACGTTCCGGTGGCACTCAACACCAACGAGAACCCCTACTCGCCCAGCGTGCTGGTGCGGGCACAGATGGCTGCTGCCATCGAAAGGGTCGCCCGCACCCTCAACCGCTATCCCGACCGGGAGGCCCTTGAGCTGCGCGCCGATCTGGCCAAGTACCTCGGTTTCGGCCTGCACGCCCGCAACATCTGGGTCGCCAACGGATCCAACGAGGTGATGACCCATGTGTTGTCGGCGTTCGGTGGGCCGGGGCGCACCGTCCTGACCTTCACCCCCACCTACTCGATGTATCCGGAATACGCGCGCAATACGCACACGAACTATGTGACGGTGCCGCGCAAGCCCGACTTCACCCTCGACAGTGAGCTCGTGCTGCAGGCGGTGGCAGAGCACCATCCCGATGTCATCCTGATCACCACCCCGAACAATCCCACCGGAACCCTCACGCCGGTCAAGGTGGTGGAGGAGATCCTGGAGCGCACCGACGCGCTGGTCGTGGTCGATGAGGCCTACCAGGAGTTCACCGAGTTCCCCGAGGACTCGGCTCTGGCCCTGTTGCCGCGCTTCGGACGACTCATCGTGAGTCGCACCATGAGCAAGGCCTTCGCCCTGGCCGGTGGGCGGGTCGGATACCTGGCGGCAGCGCCCGCCGTCGTCGATGCCTGCCGGATCGTGCGCCTGCCGTACCACCTTTCCGCCCAGACCCAGGCCATTGCCCGGGTCGCGCTGGCGAACAAGTCGGAATTGCTGGCCCAGGTGGACGAGCTGCGCCAGGCCTGCCAGGACCTTCAGGACTGGCTGCGCCGCACCGGGTTGGACGTGGTGCCGAGCCAGGCGAACTTCTGCCTGTTCGGCCGCTTCGTCGACCGCCATGCGGTATGGCAGGCCCTGCTGGACGAAGGGGTCCTGGTGCGCGAGACCGGGCCGGAGGGCTTCCTGAGGGTCAGCGCCGGAACCCCCGAGGAGATGGCCGCCTTCCGCGCCGCGCTGGGGCCCATCATCATCCACCAGGGGGTTCTCGCCCCGGGCCTGATGGCCCGGGTGAAGCCCGAGGGCCCCGCAAAGCTTCCGAAGGGAATGAAGAAATGAGTCGTTCCGCGGCCATCCATCGCGTCACCTCCGAATCCGATGTGAGCGTCGAGCTTGACCTCGACGGCACCGGGTCATCCCAGATCTCCACGGGCGTGGGCTTCTACGACCACATGCTCACGTCCTTCTCGAAGCACTCACTGATCGACCTGACGGTGCGTACCACGGGCGATATCCAGATCGACGGCCACCACTCGATCGAGGACACTGCCATCGCGATCGGCCAGGCCCTCGGCGAGGCGCTGGGCGACAAGCGTGGCATCCGTCGCTTCGGCGACGCCATCGTGCCGCTCGATGAGGCGCTCGCACAGGCAGTGGTCGACGTCGCGGGGCGTCCCTATGTGGTGTGCAGCGGCGAGCCCGACTCACAGATCACCGTCCGCATCGGTGGCACCGAGCCGTTGTATCCGGGATCGATGACCTATCACGTGATCGAGTCGCTGGCCTCCAACGCCGGACTGTGCGTGCACCTGAAGCTCCTCGCCGGACGCGAACCGCATCACATCGTGGAGGCCGAGTTCAAGGCCCTGGCGCGCGCCCTGCGGATGGCCGTCGAACCTGATCCCCGGGTGAGCGGGGTCCCGAGCACCAAGGGCCTGCTATGACCGGTCCCACGTTGGCCCCCGGGGCGTTGCGTGAACCCGGGGCACTTGCCGCGTCCCCCAGCGTGGGGGTGCTCGACTACGGCTCCGGGAACCTCCATTCGGCCGTGCGGGCCCTGGCCGCGGCCGGGGCCAGGGTCACCCTGAGCAGCAGCCGCGCGGAGCTGGAAGCCTGCGAACGACTCGTCGTGCCGGGTGTTGGTGCCTTTGCGGCCTGCATGGAACAGCTCAGGTCGGTGGGTGGGGTCGAGCTGGTCCGTGACTGGGCGGCCTCGGGCCGTCCGCTGCTGGGCATCTGCGTGGGTCACCAGGTCTTCTTCCGCCACGGCGTGGAAAAGGGCATCAGCTCCGAGGGGATCGGCATCTACCACGGCACGGTCGAGATGCTCGACGCCGTGCGGCTGCCGCACATGGGCTGGAACACCGTGGAGCCGCCAGCCGACAGCAGGCTCTTCGCGGGGGTCGGGGACAAGCGCTTCTACTTCGTCCACTCCTATGCAAGTCACGCCGTCGAACAGCCCGGCGCGATGGTCACCTGGTGCGAGCACGGCGGTGACCGGTTCGTGGCCGGTGTCGAATGGCGCAATGTCTGCTCCACGCAGTTCCACCCGGAAAAGTCGGGCGCGGCCGGAGCACGACTGCTGGCCAACTGGCTGGCCATGTCGCCCGCGGCTTGAGCGGGCGTCGCGGCATCGCGCGGCGGGGCAGTAGGGTCCCGCCCGTCCCGGTGAGCTAGGGTTTCGGCGTGACCACCGCACTGACGATCCTGCCTGCCGTTGATGTCCAGAACGGACAGGCGGTGCAATTGGTACAAGGTGTTGCCGGCACCGAGAAGGTGTTCGGCGACCCGCATCAGGCAGCCAAGCGATGGGCCGAGCAGGGGGCTTCCTGGCTGCACCTGGTCGATCTTGATGCGGCCTTCGGGCGGGGTTCGAATGCCGAACTCCTGGCCGAGGTGATCGCCGGAGTCGACCTCAACGTGGAACTGTCGGGTGGAATTCGCGACGACGCGAGCCTGGAGCGTGCGCTGTCGACCGGCTGCAAGCGCGTCAACATCGGCACCGCCGCCCTGGAGAACCCGCAGTGGTGCCGCAAGGTCATTGCCGCCTACGGCGAGCGGATCGCGATCGGCCTGGACGTCAAGGGCACGAAGCTCGCGGCGCGGGGCTGGACCCGCGAGGGCGGTGACCTGTTCGAGACCATCTCGGCGATGGACGAGGCCGGGTGCCAGCGCTATGTGGTCACCGATGTGGCCAGTGACGGCATGCTCACCGGCCCGAATGTGACGCTGCTCAGGCAGGTCTGCGAGCACACGGACGCTGCGGTCGTCGCCTCCGGCGGCGTCGGTTCCCTGGACGATGTCAAGACGCTGCGGACCCTGGTTCCCGAAGGCGTCGAGGGAGTCATCATCGGCACCGCCCTCTACCTCGGCAAGGTCAAGTTGCCCGAGGCCCTGGCGGCGGCGCGATGACGCCGGAATGGGCTGAGGCGTTCGTCGACGACGTCCTCGAATGGAGTTTCATGGGCTTCGACGACCTCGAGGAGGTCGCCGAACTGCGTGCCGCGATCGAATACTTTGACGATCCCGTGCAGACCATCAGCTATGCCGACTTCGTCGCGGCGTGGAACCGGCCGGGGGCCCACGCAAGCCATCATGCGGTGGTCGGCCGCGAACGCAGTGGCAGCATCGTCTCCTACGGGTGGAACCATCCGGGACTGCCCACGGACGCCAATCCCTCGGTGTGGTTCGACATCGGCGTGCATCCGGCGTGGCGCCACCAGGGGATTCGCCACAGACTGACGATGTGGTTGATCGGACGCGCGCAGCAGTGGTGGGAACATATTCGCACCGCGCAGACCGGTGCCCTGTGGGTCGGCACGACGGTTGACGAGAAGCGTGGCGGACTCACCCGCTCGATGATCGAGGCCGGGCTCACCCCGCAGCGCTGGTTCTTCGACATGCATCGTCCCCTGGAGGCGGGGGATTCCCTGCCGCCGCTGCCGAAGCTGACCGATGTCTCCATCGTGCCCTTCGATGACTCACTCAGCGAGCTGGTGCGCCAGGCCCACAACGAGGCCATGGCCACGCGGCCGGGATCGAGCCCGGTGAGTGCCCAGGCATGGGAATCGTCGATCAACAACCATCCGGAGAACTCACAACTGTCCTGGGTGGCCCTGGTCAACCGTGACACTCCCGCCCACGAGGGCGCGGCACACGGTCGGGTGGTCGGCTATGCAATGAACCTGGCCTATGACGACGAGACCAGTGAGGGGTGGACCGAGCGGCTTGGCGTGTGCCCGTGGTGCCGCAAGAAGGGCATTGGTCGTGCGCTGGTGATCGCCTCGATGCGTGGATTTGCCGGCGCCGGCCTGACCAGCGCCGGCGTGGGGGTCGACACGGAAGACCCCAATACCGCAGCCCGCTTCTTCGGGGTTCTGGGCTTCGAGGAGACCGAGCGCGTGGTGGTGTATGGACGTACTTTCAGGGTCGAACAGCCGGACTGACCGGCCTTGTCCCCGGCAGGCCGGCATGGTCGGGGAGGTTCGTGTAGGGGCGCCGCTGGGCACAGATGACCCGGAGCCGGCGCTGTCGGTAGAATCGTGATGTTGTCGCGCCGCCCGACAGGGTGTTGCGTGTTGCACATCTGAGGAAGAAGGGTTCGGGTAGATGAGCGGTCATTCCAAGTGGGCCACGACCAAGCACAAGAAGGCTGCGATTGACGCCAAGCGCGGCAAGCTGTTCGCCAAACTGGTGAAGAACGTCGAAGTCTCGGCCCGCGTGGGTGGCGGCGACCCATCCGGAAACCCGACGCTGTTCGACGCGATCCAGAAGGCCAAGAAGAACTCGGTGCCCAATGACAACATCGATCGCGCCGTCAAGCGCGGTTCCGGTGAGGGCGCTGACGCGGTCAGCTACGAAGACATCATGTACGAGGCCTATGGCCCCGACGGCGTGGCCATCCTCATCGACTGCCTCACCGACAACCGCAACCGCGCCATTGCCGACGTGCGCACCACGATCACCCGCAACGGGGCCACACTGGCCGACGGCGGCTCGGTGCGTCGGCTCTTCGAGCGCAAGGGCGTCGTGCGGGTCCCCAAGACCTGGGAGGTCGAGGAGGGCCGCAAGTCGGTCGAGAAGAGCGTTGACGAGGACCAGTTGATGGAAGCCACCATCGACGCCCCCGTGGAGAACATCGAGGACCAGGGCGAGGGGTTCGAGATCACCTGCGATCCCAATGACCTGGTCGAGGTGCGCAAGTCCGTCCAGGCCGCCGGCATCGACTACGAGTCGGCCGAGGTGGCCTTCGTGCCCAGCTTCACCCAGGCGGTGGACGACCTCGAGGTCGCCCAGAAGATCGAGAAGCTGGTCGACCTGCTCGACGACCTCGACGACGTGCAGGAGGTCTACACCAACGCCGAGTACAGCGAGGCGGTCGAGAAGGGCCTCGAGGAAGCTGACGACTAGTCCCTGACAGGGCCCGTACGGGTCCCTGCAACCACGCCGGCCCCGGGATGCGTCCCGGGGCCGGCGTGTCTGTTGTCCCGGCGTGTCTGTTGTCCCAGGTGGGCATCTGGCCCTAGGCTGTCGAACAGTTGTTCGGATAGGCCGCCGGTGGCCGGATCGACGCACGGCTCGTGGCGCGGGTCCGCAGCCCGGGAGCCCGGCCGGGGCGAACGGGTGGGGGTCATTGTCGGGTGTGGATCATTGGAATGGGGGCACTGGAGTGCGCGTAATAGGCGTTGACCCGGGCCTGACGCGTTGCGGTGTCGGAATTGTCGACGGAACCCCCGGCGCGCGTCCCCAGTTCGTGGCCGTGGGCGTCATCCGCACCGATCCGCACACCGAGCACGCCTATCGGCTGCTGGCCATTGAAGAGGGCCTGGGGGAGTGGTTCGACCACTACCAGCCGCAGGCGATCTCCATCGAACGTGTCTTCGCCCAACACAATCTCAGCACCGTGACGGGGATCGGGCAGGTCGCCGGCATCGCCATGATGCTCGGCGCGCGCCATGGCATTGACGTGGCCCTCCACACGCCCAGCGAGGTCAAGAGCGCCGTGACCGGTTCCGGTCGGGCCGACAAAGCCCAGGTGGGCGTGATGGTGGCCCAGGTGCTCCACCTCGCCAAGGCGCCCACGCCCGCCGACGCAGCCGATGCCCTGGCCCTGGCGGTCACCCACCTGTGGCGGGGCAGCGCCCAGAACCGCTATGCGACCGCTGCCCTGCAGGGTCGTTCGTCCGCCGCCGTGGCGCGCGCCCGCCGATCGGCGGCCATTGCCCGCGCCGCGCGGTCACGCACCGAGCGGCAGGCATCCAGTACTCGTGGAACCCGGGGGAGTTCGTGATCGCACAGTTGCACGGAAAAGTTGCCGCCATCGGCGCAAACTGGCTGGTCATCGATGTGGCCGGGGTCGGCTTCCAGGTGTCCACCACCCCGAACACGACCTCTGCCCTGCGCACCGGCCAGACGGCCACCGTGTTCACGAGCCTGGTCGTGCGCGAGGATGCCATGAAGCTCTATGGCTTCGGCGGCACCGACGAGCGTGATTGCTTCGAGCTGTGTCGCACCGCCTCGGGAGTGGGTCCCAAGCTCGCCCTGGCGATCGTCAGCGTGCTGACGCCCGAGGAGTTCGCCACGGCAGTGCGTACGGAGGACCTCCCACGACTGTGCACCGTTCCGGGAATCGGCCGGAAGGGGGCCCAGAAGATCGTCATCGAGCTGAAGGACCGGGTGGATGCGCTGTTCGTGGCGCCCACTAACGGCTCGGCGAGCGTGGCGCCGGTCACCCCGGCCTGGCAGGAGCAGGTGATGGCGGGACTGGAGAGCCTCGGCTGGTCGAGCAGGGATGCCGAGGCGGCCTGCGAGACCGTGGCACCCCTCGCCGAGGAGGATCCCGAGGCGACGGTGGCCGCACTCATGAAGGCGGCGCTCGCGTCACTGGCCAGGGTGTGAGGGGCCGGACCGGAACAATGGTGTCGATGTCGTTTTCACACTCCCCCCTAGGCTTGGGTCATCATGGAACACTCTGCGGTTGATCCCTGGCCAGAGCCCGAGGAACGGGCCGCCGAAGCGGCCCTCCGGCCCTCCACCCTGGAGGAGTTCGAGGGCCAGCCGCGGGTCAGCGATCAGCTGGGCTTGGTGTTGTCGGCCGCCAAGCATCGCGGCACCACGCCTGACCACGTCCTCCTGTCGGGCCCGCCCGGACTGGGCAAGACCACCCTGGCAATGATCATCGCCTCCGAGATGGGCGTGCCACTGCACATCACCTCCGGCCCGGCGATCCAGCACCCCGGCGACCTGGCCGCCATCCTGTCGGGCCTGGTCGAGGGGGAGGTCCTGTTCCTCGACGAGATCCATCGCATGTCGCGTCCGGCCGAGGAGATGCTCTACCTGGCGATGGAGGACTTCCGGGTGGATGTCGTCGTCGGCAAGGGGCCCGGGGCCACCGCCATCCCGATCGAGATCCCGGCCTTCACGCTGGTGGGGGCCACGACGCGTGTCGGCCTGTTGCCCAGCCCGCTGCGTGACCGCTTCGGGTTCACCGGCAACCTGGACTTCTATGAGGTCGACGACCTGCAATCGATCGTCACGCGGTCCTCGGCCATGCTGGGGGTCGGGCTCGACGAGGCCTCGGCCCACGAGATCGCCAGCCGTTCGCGTGGCACGCCCCGCATCGCGAACCGCCTGCTGCGCCGGGTGCGGGACTACGCCCAGGTGAACAACCAGGGCAGGGTCGACCTGGCACTGACCCGGGCCGCCCTGGAGCTCTATGAGGTGGACCCGCTCGGCCTGGATCGCCTCGACCGGGCGGTCCTGGAGGCCATCTGCACCAAGTTCGGTGGGGGGCCGGTGGGCCTTTCGACCCTGGCGATCTCGGTGGCTGAGGAGGCCGAGACCGTCCAGGAGGTGGCGGAGCCTTTCCTGGTGCGGTTGGGTTTCCTGATGCGCACGCCGCGCGGACGGGTGGCCACCGAGGCGGGCTGGCGCCATCTCGGGCTCACGCCACCCAGCAGCGGTGACAACCCTGATCTGTTCACCTGAGGCCCGCGGTCCCATCCGGCCCCGGTGTGGGATAAGAGGATCACACCCGGAGCCGCTAGACTCCTTGGGGCATGCCATCTGGGCACGCCTGATGAGGTGAGGACGACTGCATGAACGGCCCATATCTGATCATCGCCTTCGTTGCGTTGATCGCCCTGTTCTATTTCATGACGATCAGGCCGCAACGCAAGCAGGCTGAGAAGCAGCGCGAGATGCACAACGCCATCGAGCCCGGCACGCGCGTCATGCTGACCAGTGGGATCTATGGAACCGTCACGGCAATCGGCGACAAGCAGTTCGTCCTGGAACTTGCCCCGGGCGTTGACATCACGGTGCTGAAGCAGGCGATCGTGCGGGTCGTGCAGCCCGATGACGAAGAATTCGAGTTCGCTGATCCCGGCGTCGAGATCAGCCGGGGCGATGACGAGCAGGGCGACCATGAGCTGGAGCCGGGCGCTTCATCCACCGACTCGGTGACCGATGCGCCCGCAGCCGGGCAGGCTGCCCCGTCCGACACCTCGCATGACGACGCCAGCACGGCCGATCCCGGGAATCCCTCGAGCGACCACGAGCCCGGCACTGACAACAAGTCGGCTGACGCCGAGCAGAAGTAGAACCCCCTCCAGGAGAAGTCTCGGCACATGGCCGCCAGCAATCGAAACAAGCACACACATCCGGGTAGGCGATTGATCGTCTTCGCCCTGGTGATCGTTTTCCTCTACGGATTGATGGGTCTCACGAAGACCTGGACCCCGCGGTTGGGCCTCGACCTTCGGGGCGGCACCACGATCACCCTCACGGCGCGCAACAATTCCGATGGTTCGGCGCCCAGCAAGGACAATCTCGAGACCGCCCGATCGATCATCCAGAAGCGCGTCGACGCGCTGGGTGTCGGCGAGAGCTCGGTGACCGTCCAGGGCGACCGGCAGATCGAGGTCGCCGTGCCGAATGTGAGCAGCGACGAGCTGGTGAGCCTGGTCGGCACCACCGCCCAACTGGGCTTCCGCGATGTTTACTCGGTCACCCAGTCGAGCGGTGCCGCCTCCGGCTCCAGCTCCTCCAGCCCGGCCGCCACCAGCAATCCCACCGATGTGTCCACGGCGCTCCCCTCCTCGCCAGCGCCCAAGGCAACTCCGCGGGCCAGTGGTGACTCCACGGGTGCTGCCGACTTCGATTCGGCCCTCAAGTGGACGCCCAGCGCCCAGGACAGCACCGATTTCGCGGCATGGAACTGTGGTGAGCCCGAGAACGTGGCACCCGATCAGCCGCTGTTCGCCTGCGATGAGCAGGGCCAGCTGAAGTACCTGCTCGGTCCTGAGCTGATCAACGGCCAACGCATCACAGATTCCAGTGCGGCCATCCCGCAGGGCGAAGTCGCCTGGGTGGTCACGATGAAGTTCGACGGCACCGGGGCAGACCAGTTCCAGAAGGCCACCACCCAGCTCGCCACGCAGTCGTCGCCGAAGAACCAGTTCGCCATCGTGCTTGACGGCAAGGTCGTCTCGGCACCCTCGGTGTCCACGGCCATCAGCGGCGGCAATGCCGAGATCAACGGCGCCAACATCAATGAGACGAGCGCCAAGGAGCTGGCCAACCAGCTCAAGTTCGGCGCGCTGCCGGTCAGCTTCGATGTCTCCAGCGTCGACGCCGTGTCGGCGAGTCTGGGCGACGAACAGCTGCAGGCCGGCCTCATTGCCGGCCTGATCGGCCTGATCCTCGTGCTGGCCTACAGCTTCTTCTACTACCGCGGACTGGGCATCGTCGTGGTCGGTTCCCTGTTGGCCGCGGTGATCATCACCTGGGGCACCATCGTCCTGCTCGGCCAGACCGTCGGCTTCGCCATGAACCTGCCCGGCATTGCCGGCGCGATCGTCGCCATCGGCGTCACCGCGGACTCGTTCATCGTGTACTTCGAACGGATCCGCGACGAGATCCGCGACGGACACTCGTTGCGCCACTCCATCCAGAGTGGTTGGAACAAGGCGCGCGGCACCATCGTGATGGCCGACTCCGTGCAGCTGCTCAGCGCCGTCGTGCTGTTCATCCTGGCCATCGGCGCCGTCAAGGGCTTCGCCTTCACCCTGGGCGTGACCACCGCCATCGACCTGTTCATCGTGTTCTTCTTCACCCATCCGCTGGTGACCCTGCTGGGACGCACGAAGTTCTTCGGTGAGGGTCACCGCTTCTCCGGCTTCGAGCCCGAGCACCTCGGTGTCAGCCGGGCCTCGCTGATCGGACGCAGGCGTGCACGTTCCCGTTCCGGGCGGCGGACCTCCGGGTCGTCGCGCACCGGGAGCGACACGGATGCCCCGGGCGACGACGAGGGCGACAAGCCAGCCAGTGGAAGCAAGGAGTCCTGATGTCCGAATCCACCAGCACGCTTGATCGGCCGGCCGACCATGGCACCGACAAGGCCCGCAAGGGCAAGTACACCGGGAACTTCGCCCACCGGCTCTACACCGGTGAGTTCGAGTTCAACTTCGTCGCCCGGCGCAAGCTGTGGTACTCGATCTCGATCGTCCTGATCGTCATCTCCCTGGCGGCGTTGCTGTTCCGCGGACTGAACCTCGGCATCGAGTTCAAGGGCGGCTCGGTGTTCACCGTCCCGGTGAGCTCGACGAGTTCGCAGCCGGTCGACCAGGTGCGCAAGGCCGTCGACGAGTCGAAGGTGCCCGACCTCACCGGCGCCCAGGCCACCGCCGTCGGCACCGGCACGGTGCGCGTGCAGGTGCGCAGCCTGTCCACCGACGAGGTCACCCAGATGCGTGACGCCCTGGCCTCCACCGTCAACACCACGCCCGACAAGGTCGGCTATTCACTGATCGGTCCCTCGTGGGGCGGCCAGATCACGATGAAGGCCTTCCAGGCGCTGATCGTCTTCCTGGTGTTGGTGGCGCTCATGATCTGGGCCTTCTTCCGGGAATGGAGAATGGCCATATCGGCGCTGGTCGGCCTGATCCACGACCTGATCGTGACGGTCGGGCTGTATGCACTGATCGGCTTCACCGTCACGCCCTCCACGCTCATCGGCGTCCTGACGATCCTGGGCTATTCGCTCTACGACAACGTCGTGGTGTTCGACAAGGTCCGCGAGAACACGGTGGACATCACCAAGCAGGATCGCACCTTCTCCGAGGCGGCGAACGCTGCCGTCAACCAGGTGCTCGTCCGGTCGATCAACACCACCGTCATCGGTGTCCTGCCGGTGATCGCGCTGCTGATCGCCGGTGTTGGCTTCCTCGGCGGGGACGGACCCCTGGCCGACCTGGGCCTGGCCCTGCTGATCGGCATGGTGGCGGGCGCCTATTCGTCCATGTTCATTGCCACGCCCCTGCTCACCCAGCTCCGCGAGCGCGAACCCGACATGAAGAAGCACGTGGCGGCATTGGCCAAGCGTCGTGCCCGGGCCGCCGCCGAACCGCAGATCCGGGTCTCGGCCACCACGGTGCCCGGTGGCGCCACGGTCTCCAGCGTCGAGGGGACCGCCGACCATGACGTCTCGGCGTCCGCCCACGAGGGTGGGGGCCCGACGGCCCGCCAGATGCGTGATGTGGGCGACGGGCGGGCACAGCCCGTACGCACGCCGCGAAGCAAGCGAAAGAAGTGACGATGCGTCCCGACCCGCGCGTGACGCGGATCCATTCACTGGTCCGCACGATTGCCGACTTCCCGAAGCCGGGCGTCCAATTCCGCGACATCACCCCGCTGCTGGCCGATCCCGAGGGACTGGCCGACACGATGGCGGTGCTGGTCGACATGGCGCCCGACGAGGTTGACGTGGTCGCCGGCATCGACTCGCGCGGCTTCCTGTTCGGGGCGCCGGTCGCCGTGGCCATGGGCACGGGCTTCGTGCCGGTGCGCAAGCCGGGCAAGCTGCCCGGCCCGGTCTTCGAGGAGGCCTTCGACCTGGAGTATGGTTCCAGCACGCTGGCCATCCACCAGGATGCGCTGCGGCCCGGTCAGCGGGTGTTGTTGGTGGACGATCTGCTCGCCACCGGTGGCACCCTCGGGGCTGCCGTGAAGCTGATCCTGCGGGAGAAGGCGGTGCTCACCCACGTGGAGACCGTCATCGAACTACCCGACTTGGGTGGGCGCGCCAAACTGGAGTCATTGGGTGTGACGAGCTTCTCGTCCATCCTCCAGTTCTGATCCGGGCGGTTCCCACAGGCCGACTACGGTTGGGCTACTGAACAGAGGTAGGAGGCCTGCAGATGCCGAGCGACGGAGTTTACGGACCCTATGCGCGAAGTGCGGTGCCTGCCACCGACCCGAACACGCCCACCAGGGCCGCTGACGAGCGCATCAGTACCGGCCCGGAGCAGCCGCGGCTGCGCATGAGGGAGCGCCTGGCCCGATTGGGCGGGGTGAAGGCACCCCAATCGGCGGTGCTCGACCCCCTCTTCTCGGTGGTGAGGGCCACCCATCCCAAGGCGGACCTGTCGATGGTGGAGCGGGCCTACCGCACCGCCGAGCACTACCACTCCGGCCAGACGCGCATCAGCGGTGATCCCTACATCACCCATCCGCTGGCCGTGGCGACGATCCTCGCCGAGCTCGGCATGACCGAGCCCACCCTGTGCGCTGCGCTGTTGCACGACACCGTGGAGGACACCAGCTACACCCTGGAGCAGCTGCGGGCCGACTTCGGCGACACGATCGCCGCGTTGGTCGACGGGGTCACCAAGCTCGACAAGGTGCAGTACGGCGATTCGGCCAAGGCCGAGACCATCCGCAAGATGGTGATCGCCATGAGCCGCGACATCCGCGTGCTGGTGATCAAGCTGGCCGACCGGTTGCACAATATGCGCACCCTGGGCTTCCTGCGTCCCGATAAGCAACATCGCATCGCTCGCGAGACCCTCGAGATCTATGCGCCGCTTGCCCACCGCTTGGGCATGAATGCGATCAAGTGGGAGTTGGAGGACTTGTGCTTCTCCACCCTGCAGCCCAAGGTCTACGACGAGATCGTCCGCCTGGTGGCCGAGGCCGCCCCGAAGCGCGAACAGCAATTGCGCGAGGTGATCGACCAGGTGAAGGTCTACCTGGATGACGCCAAGCTCACCGCCACCGTCTACGGGCGGCCGAAGCACTACTACTCGATCTACCAGAAGATGGTGGTGCGCGGTCGTGACTTCGAGGACATCTATGACCTCGTGGGACTGCGGATCCTGGTCGACACGACACGTGACTGCTACGCTGCCCTCGGCGTGATCCACACCCATTGGAACCCCCTGCCCGGGCGTTTCAAGGACTACATCGCGATGCCGAAGTACAACATGTACCAGTCGTTGCACACCACGGTGCTCGGCCCGGGCAGCCGACCCGTCGAGTTCCAGATCCGTACCCACGAGATGCATCGCCGGGCCGAATTCGGTGTGGCCGCGCACTGGAAGTACAAGGAGGACCCCAACGCGCAGGGCGGCAAGATCGACCCCGAGGGAACCGACCTGGCCTGGGTGCACCAGCTGAACCAGTGGACCAAGGAGCAGGACGATCCCGAGGAGTTCCTCGATTCGTTGCGCTTCGAGATCCAGACCAGCGAGGTCTACGTCTTCACGCCGAAGGGCGATGTGCTGGCGCTTCCCTCGGGTGCGACTCCGGTCGACCTGGCCTATGCCATCCATACCGAGGTCGGCCACCGGTGCATCGGCGCGCGGGTCAACGGAAAGCTGGCCTCGCTGGAGAGCCAGCTGGCCAACGGCGACATCGTGGAGATCCTCACCTCGAAGGCTGAGAACGCCGGGCCCAGCCGCGACTGGTTGAACTTCGTGGTGAGCCCGCGGGCCAAGAGCAAGATCCGTCAGTACTTCACCCGCGAGCGCCGCGAGGAGGCGATCGATCAGGGCAAGGATGAGCTGGCCAAGCAACTGCGCAAGACTGGATTGCCCATGCAACGCCTGCTCACACTGGAACACCTCAGTGCCGTGGCGGACAGCTTCCGGCTCGCCTCCGTCGACGCGCTCTACGCCGCGATCGGCGAGGGGAACATCGGCGCTCCCGGCGTGGTGCAACGACTCATCGGCACCGAGGGCGGCCTGGACGGTGCCGCCGACGAGAGCCTCGAGGAGACCACGGTGCTGCCCAAGCGGGGCACCGTGCGCCACACCGGGCAGGGCAATCCCGGCATCGTCGTGGAGGGCGACCCCGACATGTGGGTCAAGCTCGCGAAGTGCTGCACCCCGATGCCCGGCGACGAGATCCTCGGCTTCGTCACGCGGGAGAACGGGATCTCCGTGCACCGACGCGACTGCACGAATGCTGCGAACCTGTTGACCCACCCCGAGCGCATCGTCGAGGTCTCGTGGGCGCCGAACAGCTCCTCGGGTTATCTGGTGAGCATCCAGGTGGAGACCCTGGACCGTCCGGGGGTGCTCGCCGACATCACGCGCACGCTGGCCGACGAGCAGGTGAACATCTCCTCGGCGACGGTGGCGGTCTCGAAGAACCAGCTGGCGAAGCTCAAGATGACCTTCGAGTCAACCGATCCCACCCATCTGCACCACGTGATGGCCACCATCCGCAAGGTGCCGGGCGTCTATGACGCCTACCGGATCAAGCAGTAACCGCCGGCGACCAACCAGCGCACACCGATCCGGCCCCACAACCA
>OLOA01000520.1_pt1 | contig 41908 bp, 37 predicted proteins | sample 1672201 | NCBI WGS metagenome assembly OLOA01 (sample SAMEA3136658, study PRJEB25190) | human gut metagenome
GTACATCATATCTACATTTACGTTAGTAATACCATTATTTACATTGTCACTAAAATAGTAATCCCCTCCCTGATATCTGTGGTCATAGTTTCCGCCAAATCCGTTGGGATTCCAGTGAATACATCCCCCAACATAATTTCTGTCATTGGCATGTTCCATAATGTCAAGTTCTCCATTATCAGGCCATTTACCTTTTTCACCCATCATCCAAAATGCCGGCCAGACACCATCCTGGTTTCTCCTGACTGGTTCCCATTTTCCACCTTTATTCTTGCTTCCATCTTTCCATATTTAAAATTCTTTTTTCCCCTTGAAATAATACGTCCTGATGTGTATTTAAAATTCTTATAATTTTCCTTCTTTGCAGTTATCTTCAAATAACCATCTGACACGGAAATATTCTCCGGTCTGTCTGTGTAATATTCCGCTTCTCCATTTCCCCATCCCCAGTTTCCGTTTCCTATTTCATATGTCCATGTATTTGTATCAAGACTTGTTCCGTTAAATTCATCACTCCATACTTCTTTCCAGTCTCCTACCGCAGCCTTGACTTCTGATTGGTCATTATTATAGAAAGTAATTCCTGACAATAGCAGACTTGTAGCTAATATATAAGCTGTAATCTTTTTTGTTATCCTCATAATTTTCGTTCCTTTCGTACATTAGTAAGTGGCAATATTTGCCTTTAACATTTGCATAATTTATATACTTTAATATAAACAAATAAAATCGTTTTTATCATAGGGATTCCTTCTTTTTGAAATTCTTGGCTCTCCCGTCGAAAGACTCCCTCCGGCCGGAGGGAGATGTCGCGCCAGCGACAGAGGGGTCCGGGCCCGAAGGGCTGGCCGAGCTTGCGAGGCCTGAAGGGTCCCGACGGGCTTTCCGTGGCCGCCCATTCCCGGTTTTTTTCCCCCCGCAACATCCCCAAATAAAGGAGGTTCTCCCACATGAAGCTCACATTCTTAGGCGCTGACCGGGAAGTGACCGGCAGCTGCACACAGCTGGAGGCGGCGGGACACCGCTTTCTGATCGACTGCGGCATGGAGCAGGGCCGCGACGTGTATGAGAACGCCGACCTGCCCTGCGCGCCCGGCACCTATGAGGCACTGCTGCTGACCCATGCGCACATCGACCACTCGGGCCGCATCCCGTACCTGTACAAAAACGGCTACCGCGGCCCCATCTATACCACCGATGCGACCCGCGACCTCTGCGCCATCATGCTGGAGGATTCCGCCCACATTCAGGAGCAGGAGGCCGAGTGGAAAAACCGCAAGGCCATGCGCAGCGGCGCCGAGATGATCGAGCCGGACTACACCGTCGAGGACGCGCAGAACGTCATGAAGCAGTTTGTGCCCTGCCCCTATGAGACGTGGCAGACGCTGTTCGACGGGCCAACCGGCAAAATCGAGATGCGCTTTACCGATGTGGGGCACCTGCTGGGCAGCGCGTCCGTCTCGCTGCGCATTGCGGAGCCGGGCCGCACGCCGGAGATCATCGTTTTCTCGGGCGACATCGGCAACACCCATCAGCCGCTTATCAAGGACCCGTCCAACCCGGGCCACGCGGATTACCTTGTCATGGAATCCACCTACGGGGACCGCAGCCACGGCCCGAAACCGGATTATATCGGCGATTTGAGCGCCGTGCTGCAATCGACGTTCGACAAGGGCGGCAATGTCGTCATCCCCAGCTTTGCCGTGGGCCGCACGCAGGAGCTTTTGTATTTTATCCGCCAGATCAAGGCCGAAGGCCGTATCAAGGGCCACGAAAACTTCCCGGTCTTTGTGGACAGCCCGCTGGCGAGCAAATCCACCACGATCTTCCGGGAAAACTTTGCCGAGTGCTACGACGACGAAGCCCTCGCCCTGGTGCAGAGCGGCCGGAACCCCCTGCAGTTCCCGGGTCTGCACGTCAGCGAGACGAAGGAGGAATCCATGGCCATCAACGGTGACCCGACGCCCAAGGTCATCATCTCCGCCGCCGGCATGTGCGACGCGGGCCGCATCCGCCACCACTTAAAATATAACCTCTGGCGGCCCGAGTGTACGGTGCTGTTCGTCGGCTACCAAAGCCCTGGCACCTTAGGCAACGCGCTGGTCAACGGCGCGCAGGAGGTCAAGCTCTTTGGTGAGCCGGTGCAGGTCAGGGCCCGCATTGCGCAGCTGGGCGGGCTTTCGGGTCACGCCGACAAAGACGGGCTGGAAGCCTGGCTCCGCGCCTTTGACGAAAAGCCGAAGTTCGTCTTTGTCAACCACGGCGAGGACGCCGTCGCCGAGCACTGGGCCAACCATCTGAAGGAGGAGGGCTACGAGGCCGACGCCCCCTACAACGGCTCGATCTGGATCGCCGCCGAGGGCCGCGTCGCCTGCGCCGAGGTCGGCAACACCCGGAAGATCATCAAGACGAAATCCGCCGAGACCGTGCGCACCAGCGCGGCCTATGACCGGCTGGCCAACATGGGCCAGCGCCTGCTGGAGGTCATCCGCCACAACCAGGGCGGGGCCAACAAGGACCTTGCAAAATTTGCCAGCCAGATCGCTGCGCTGTGCGACAAATGGGATCGATAACTTTGACAAAAGCAAAAAGAATATGGCAGACGCTGCCCGCACCCCTGCGCGGCGCGGCGACCCTGCTGGCAGTGCTGGCGCTGGCTGCGCTGCTGACCACGGTGCGGCACAATGCCAGCGCCTACCTGACCGGCGTGTGGGATACAGGCTCCCAGACGCTCGTCTATGGCCGCATCCACCAGATGGAGCAGGGGCAGTACGCCCCCGGCGGCTTTCTGGGTGTCTACACCGACGATTGGAGCGACGACACGAACCGCGCACTGTTCCGGGACGACACCCCCACCGACGCGGCGGCGTTCCACCCCTACACCCACCAGTCGGGCTTGCAGGGCTGGCTGTTCGGCAGGGTCAACCGTCTGCTGCGGCACTGGCTGCCCGACGGTCTGGCGCGGGAGACCGCCCTCTACTGGCTGAACAGCACGCTGTTCTACGCGGCGGAGCTGCTTGTGGCGCTGGCCGTGTGGGAAGAATTCGGCCCGCTGGCGGCAGCGTTCGGGTTTGTGTCGGTGCTGCTGGCCCCCTGGCTGCAGCGCGGCATGAAGGACCTGTACTGGTGCCTCTGGACCTGGCTGCTGCCGCTGCTGGCGGCGCTTTGGCTCTGCCATTGCACCCGCGTGCGCGGCAAAACGCCCCGCGGGTGCTGGCCGCTGGTGGCCGCCGCCTGCATGGTGCGCTGCATGTGCGGGTTTGAATTTATCACAACATTTTTGATCCTGTGTGAGGTCCCGCTCTGCTACGCTGCCGCCAAGGCGTATTTTGTGCGGCGCGACCCGCACGGCGCGCTCGTCTGGCTGGGCCGCACCGTCGGGGCGGGTGTCTCGGCGCTGGGCGGTGTGACTGCGGCGCTGGCGCTCTGGTTCGCACAGGAATGGCTCTGTTTCGGCAGCGCGGCGGATGCCTGGCAGAACATGACCCGGGCCGTCACGGACCGCGTCAGCCTGACGGACGGCGCGGTGCGGGACGTGAACGTGCCGCAGGTGCTCGCGCAGTATTTCGGTGAGAGTACGGAGCCGCTTTTGCAGCTCGGGCCCGTCAGCGTCACGGCATGGCAGCTGCTGCTGTTTGCGCTGCTGGTCGGCGCGGTGAGCGTTGTTGTCTGCCTGCGCCGCGGCACGGCGGCGCAGCTGGTGCCGCCGTGCATCGTCTGGGGGCTGGGGCTGGCGGCCCCGGCGTCCTGGATGGTGCTGTCCAAGGCGCACGCTGCGATCCATACCCACCTTGTACCGATGCTGTGGCACTTTGCGTTTGTGCCGATCAGCTGTATGCTGCTGCCGGTGCTGGCAAAACTCATGATCCCGGGGAGGAAAAAAGACCTTGTGGCATCCCATTAAACACTACAAAACGATCCGCCATCACAAAATGCTGGTGATGAAAAACTGCTTCCGCTGCGGGCTGTACTGGCAGGGCCTGACCCACGATTTAAGCAAGCTGGCCCCCGTGGAGTTCTGGGCCGGGGCCAAATACTGGCAGGGGACGTGCAGCCCCAACAACGCCCAGCGCCAGGCCGAGGGCTACAGCGCCGCCTGGCTGCACCATAAGGGCCGCAACAAGCACCATCTGGAATACTGGATCGACTACGCGCCGGACGGCGACCATGCCATGGCCGGTATGCGGATGCCCGCCCGCTACGTGGCCGAGATGGTCTGTGACCGCATTGCGGCCAGCAAGAACTATAAGGGCGACAAGTACACCGACGCCGCGGCGTGGGAGTACTATGACCGCAGCAGGGACCACTACATCCTGCACCCCGAGACCCGCAAGGAGCTGGAGACCTGCCTGCTGATCCTGCGCGACGAGGGCGAGGACGCCTGCTTCCGCTACATCCGCACCGAGCTGCTCGGCAAAAAAGCATAAGAAAAAGACCCCCGCAGCGTCAGGTGCTGCGGGGGTCGATGTTTTATGTAGGTTGAGTTCCGTCATTCCCGGCGGGAACGTCTGCATCGGAGGTGTTCTCCGGGGGCGTGGGTGTCGGCTCAGTTGACTCTGGGGGAGTTGGTGTCGGCTCAGTTGACTCCGGGGGAGTTGGTGTCACCTCGGGCGTCGGGGACGGGGTGGCCGTGACCTCGGGCGTCGGGGACGGGGTGGCCGTGACCTCGGGGGTCGGCGTCGGCGTGGTCTCCACATAGCTGTCACTCGTGCTCTCGCTGTCGGCGGGCTCCTCCGTCGGCTCGGGCGTGGCCGTCGCCGTGGCGGTGCTGGAGGAGCTGACCACCGGCACCGTGTAGACCACGGCGTCCTTGTCGCCGGTGTGCTTCGGGATCGTCGTCAGCGCGGGGCGGTCATCTTCGGTAATGTAGCTGTGGGTGCGGATGTAGTTGAACAGCGCGTCCATCGCCGTGCGGGTCAGATGGATGCCGTCGCTCGTCTCTACATAGCCGCTCTTGGCGTAGCCGGTGACGGAATCCTTCAGCACCTCGGCGCTGTTCAGGAACTTCCAGTCCTTCTCCTTGCACATTTCGACGAGCGCTTTGTTGTACTCGTCCACCTGGGTCTGGGTCAGGCTCTGGTTGGAGTGCTGCTGCCCGATGGGCGGGATGGCGTTGACGATGATGTCCACGCTGGGGTAGGCGGTGATGATGGCCTCGATGCCGGTCTGGTAGTTTTTGACGAAGTCCGCGGCCTTATAGCCGGGGTTCAGGTCGTTCGTGCCGAAGGTCAGGATGACCCGGCGCGGCTGCAATTTCGCCACGGCCTGGGGCATCGTGATGTAGCCGGACGAAGTGCTTACCTGCACGCAGGCAAAGGTCGCCAGGCTCTTGGCGGTCATACCCACCGAGCCGATGGCGTTGTCGTAGCTGCAATAGTCGAACATGCGGTACATGCGGGCCGTGTTGCTGTCGCCCAGAAACAGCGTCTCGTCCACATAGCTGTCGCCCGCGTCGGCGCTCTGCTCAAGGATCGTCGAGGTGTAGGCCTGGGTATCGATGGTGTTTTCCTCTTTATTATAGCCGCTCTCGACGACCATGGACGCGCTGTCCACGGTGGACACGCTCTGAGCGTCCGCGCCGCCGAGGTCGATACCGCCGATGAGCACCAGCGAGATGCCGACGCTGACCAGCAGCATAACGCTGCACAGAGCCAGCACCAGATACATCTTGCTGCGCATATCCAGCGCTTTTTTCTTTTGTGATTTGGTTTTGCCTGCCATGAAAGGCTCCTTTCGCGTGGGAGCATGGAGTGTTTACACAATATATAAATTCATTTTACACCATTTCCCACCGGAACGCCAGTCTTTTTGCAATTTTTACATAATTTGCCGCAAAACAAAAACCCCGCCGAAGCGGGGGTAAACAGAAATGAGGATAGCTGTGTTAAAAGGCTTCCCCCTCATCCGGCCCTGCGGGGCCACCTTCCCCCCAAGGGGAAGGCTTTGGGAAAATCACTCCTTCGGCAGCAGATGTGCCTTCTCCAGGGCAGGGCGCAGGGCGATGTACAGGACAACGGCGCAGACGGTGGAGAGCAGGGAGTTGACCAGCGTCACACCGCTGGCGATCTTGGTCACGACGGAGACGAACTCCGCGGGCTGGCCAAAGATGTACAGGTTGCGGAAGTAGCCGATGAACGGGTCGGTGAACACGTTGACCAGCAGGCCGCTGAAGGCCGACGCCGTGACGGCGGCCACGTACTTGAACTTGCTGCCGGTGGGGAAGGTCCTGAGGTGGATGACCTTGTGGGACACCGCGCCGCAGACCAGACCGATGATGAATTTCAGAATAAAGGTCGTGATGGCGTAGCCCGGGTCACCGGCGACAACGTCGGCCAGCGCCAGGCCGATGGCACCGGCCAGACCGCCGGACACACCGTCCAGCAGCATGGCGGTCAGCGCCGTGAAGGTGTTGCCCAGATGGAAGCTGGACCCCGTGCCAAAGACGTTCGGGATGCGGAAGAACTCATACGCGACAAAGCTCAGCGCGGCCATGATGCCGATGATGCTGATCTTCTGCACAGTGAATTTCGTTTTAGTCAGCGCTGCGATCAGCAGTGCCAGGGCTGCTACGACGAACAGCAGCAGCCACATCGTTGCGGTAGACATAGTTTCGTACACCTCTATTGACATTTTCCTTCCGGGAAGGTATGTTTTTATTATACTGATTTCTGGCTCTGAATAAATGCTCAGTTTTTAAATTTTTTATGGGGCCAGCGTGGAGGACTGTCATGATAGAGTTGGATGCCGACCAAAAAACGCCGCTGTATGAGCAGCTGTACGCCGCCCTGGCGGATGAGATCCGCACCGGCCAGCGCGCACCCGGAACGCCGCTGCCGGGCCGCCGCACGATGGCTGCGCAGCAGGGCGTCAGCGTCAACACGGTGGACGCCGCCTACCAGATGCTGGCCGCCGAGGGTCTGGCCGAGCCGCGCCCCCGCAGCGGCTTTTATGTGCAAAAGACCTACGGCATGCTGCACAGCCGCGCCCGCCGCGCCCCCGCCGCCCCTGCACCGCAGCCGCCCGCCGCGCCGCAGCCGGTCTACGACCTGTCCACCGGCAGCGTGGACACGGCGCTGTTCCCGGCGCGCAGCTGGGGACGCATCCAGAAGGAGCTGCTCTACCAGCGGCCCGAGCTTTTACAGCGCGGCGAGATGCAGGGCGACGCCCCGCTGCGCACACAGATCGCGGAATATTTGTCGGTGTACCGCGGTGTGGAATGCACGCCGGAGCAGATCGTCGTCGGCGCGGGCATTGAGTATCTGCTCGGGTGCCTGGCGCACCTGTTCAGCGACGGCATGGCGGCCATCGAGAACCCCGGCTACTTTCGCACGCGGACGGTCCTGCAGAACAGCGGCATTCCCTGCACGCTGGTGGACATTGACCGCGAGGGCCTGCCCGCCGACGCGCTGGAAAAAAGCGGCGCAAACCTCTGCTATCTGACGCCCAGTCATCACTTTCCGACGGGTGTTACGATGCCCGCGACCCGCCGCGCCCAGCTGCTGGCCTGGGCAGCGGCCCAGCCCGGGCGATACATTTTGGAGGACGACTACGACTCGGAGTTCCGCTTTGATACGCGCCCTCTGCCCAGTTTGCAGGGCATGGCGGGCCCGGACGGCCCGGTGGTCTACCTGACGACGTTTTCAAAAAGTCTGGCCCCGGGCATCCGCATTGCCTGCATGGTGCTGCCGCAAAGCCTGTTGGCGCGCTATCGCCGGAATTTTGCGACCTACGCCAACACGGTCAGCCGCTTTGAGCAGCAGACGCTTTGCGAGTTCATGGCGGGCGGGTATTTCACGCGGCATCTTGCCCGGATGCGCCTTGCCTACAAGCGCCGCATGGAGGCGTTTGCGGCAGCGCTGCGTGCGGCGCTGCCGGGCGTGGAGCTGGACGGCGTGCACAGCGGGCTGCATTTTCTGCTGACGCTGCCGGGGGCCGGCGGCGAGCGTGCCATGGTCGCCGCCGCGGCGCAGCAGGGCGTGCGGCTGCGCGGCCTGAGTGAGTATTATCTCGCCCGGCCCGAGCGCTGCCGGGCGGATACCGTGGTAGCGGGGTACTCGGCCCTGAAGGAGGACGATGTGGAGAAGGTGGCGCAGGCGCTGGCGAGGGCGTGGCTATCATGAATGCCCTGTAGGGGCCGGGCATGCCCGGCCCGCAGCCCTGCCATTGCCGCCCGTTTATCTTTTGCATCGTAGGGAGCGGTCTTGACCGCTCGCGGGGCGTTGGGGACGCCGCCCCCTACAGCGGCGAATCGTAAACCTTCCGCCGCCGCCAACCCTGCGCACGAACAAAAGCCGCTGCCCATGTGCATTCCACAGGCAGCGGCTTTCTATTTTTCAATCAATTTTTCAATCAAGGCTTATTCATACAGCGGGAACTTCTTCGTCAGCTCCTCGACCTTCCTGGCGACCTCGTCCTTCTTGTTCGCAAAGTCAAACACGCAGTCTGCAATGCAGTCGGCAATCACCTTCATCTCGTCGGGACCCATGCCGCGGGTCGTGACGGCGGGGGTGCCGATGCGCACGCCGCTCGTCACAAACGGGCTGCGCTTCTCGCCGGGGACGGTGTTCTTGTTCGCGGTGATGTGCACCTCGTCCAGATTGTGCTCCAGCTCCTTGCCGGTGCAGTCCTCGTCGGTCAGGTCGATCAGCAGCAGGTGGTTGTCCGTGCCGCCGGAGACCAGCTTCACGCCGCGGGCGGTCAGCTCGGCTTCAAGCGCCTTCGCGTTCTCAACAATTTTGCGGGCGTACTCCTTGAACTCCGGCTTCAGCGCCTCGCCAAAGCAGACGGCCTTCGCGGCGATGACGTGCTCCAGCGGGCCGCCCTGCGTGCCGGGGAAGATGGCGGAGTTGATGCGCTTGATGATATACTCGTTGTTCGTCAAAATCAGGCCGCCGCGGGGGCCGCGCAGCGTCTTGTGGGTCGTGGTGGTGACCACGTCGGCGTAGGGCACGGGGCTCTGGTGCTGGTCGCCTGCGACAAGACCCGCAATGTGCGCCATATCGACCATCAGCATCGCGCCGTAGCCGTGGGCGATCTCGGCCAGCTTCTCAAAGTCGATGGCGCGGGGATAGGCCGATGCACCGGCGACCAGCAGCTTGGGGCGGACCTTCGCGACCTGCTTGGCCAGTGCGGCGTAGTCGATGCGGCCATCCTCGGCGGAGACGCCGTAGGAGACAAAGTTGTAGTTCTTGCCGCTCATGTTCACGGGGGAGCCGTGGGTCAGGTGGCCGCCCTGGGACAGGTCCATGCCCATGACGGTGTCGCCGACGTTCAGCAGCGCAAAGTAGACGGCCAGGTTGGCCTGTGCGCCGGAGTGCGGCTGGACGTTGGCATACTTCGCACCGAACAGCTTGCAGGCGCGGTCAATGGCGATCTGCTCGACCTGATCGACGTACTGGCAGCCGCCGTAATAACGGTGGCCGGGGTACCCTTCCGCGTACTTGTTCGTCAGCACGCTGCCCATGGCCGCCATGACGGCGGGGGAAACGATGTTCTCGCTGGCGATCAGCTCAATGTTCTGCCGCTGGCGGCCCAGCTCACGCTGCATAGCCGCGCCCAGCTCGGGGTCGTAGCTCTCCACAAAGCCGATGGTGTCGATGATGTCCTTGTACATACTGCTTTCCCTCCTAATGTATATGCTGTCCACGGCGGGAAACGGCCGCGGGTGGATACTATAGGCGCCCGTCGTTCCCGCCGCCGAGCATCTCCCTTACAGCGTCCCCTTGGTGGACAAAACGCCGGCGATCCGCGCATCTGTGCGCGTCGCGGCGTCCAGCGCCTTGGCAAACGCCTTGAACATGGCCTCCAGCTTATGGTGGTCATTCTCCCCGTAGAGCACCTTCAGATGCAGATTCATCATGGCGCTGTACGATACGGCGTAGAAAAACTCCCGCGCCATCTGGGTGTCCATGCCGCCGCAGCTCTGGCCTGCAAAGCTGGCGTCGTACACAAAGTAGGGCCGCCCGCCCAGATCGACGGCGCAGAGTGCCAGCGTCTCATCCATCGGCAGCATGCAGCTGCCGTACCGCACCAGCCCGGCCTTGTCGCCCAGCGCTTCTTTTATGGCCGTGCCCAGCGCAATGCCGATGTCCTCAATTGTGTGGTGGCAGTCTACGTCCAGGTCGCCGCGGCAGGTGACGCTTACATCAAACAGGCCGTGGCGGGCGAAGCCGTCCAGCATGTGGTCAAAAAAGCCGATGCCCGTGTGCAGGTCGGCCCTGCCGGTGCCGTCCAGGTCAATCGTCAGCGTGATCTGTGTCTCCCGCGTATTGCGGGTGACCGTTGCGGTGCGTGCCATAGGAGTCCTCCTCTTTAGTGCTTTAAACTAACTATAGCACGTTGGGGCGTGTGCGTCAACATTTTCTTAGCCTTCCCCCCGAGGGGAGGAAAGCTCCGCAGGTTTATAAAATTCGCCCCAATTTATTTACGAAATCGCAACACTTTTCCCGGCGGCAGGCGCTACAATAGAATTATGATTCAAAAGTGTCTTTTTTGAAAGGACAAGCACCACCATGGCAAAAATAATCGGAATTGACTTGGGGACTACCAACAGCTGTGTGGCGGTGGTCGAGGGCGGCAAGCCCGTCGTCATCCCCAACGCCGAGGGGCAGCGCACGACGCCCTCTGTCGTCGCGTTCACCAAGGTGGGAGAACGGCTGGTGGGCGAGCCCGCCAAGCGCCAGGCCGTGACGAACGCCCCCCGCACCGTGTCCAGCGTCAAGCGGCTGATGGGCAGCGAGACCCGCGTGCCCATCGACGGAAAATGCTACACGCCGCAGGAGCTGAGCGCCCTCATCCTGCAAAAACTGAAGGCCGATGCCGAGGCGTATCTCGGTGAGCCTGTCACCGAGGCGGTCATCACCGTGCCCGCCTACTTTAACGATGCCCAGCGCCAGGCCACGAAGGACGCCGGGCGCATTGCCGGGCTGGACGTGCGCCGCATCATCAACGAGCCGACAGCCGCGGCGCTGGCTTACGGGCTGGACAATGGCCGCACCCAGACCGTCATGGTCTACGACCTCGGCGGCGGCACATTTGACGTGTCGCTCATCCGCATTGGCGACGGCATCGTGCAGGTGCTCTCGACCTGCGGCGATAACTTTTTGGGCGGCGACGACTTTGACGAGCGTATCGTCAACTGGCTGGCAGACCGGTGCAGGGCCGAACACGGCGTAGACCTGACGAATGACCGCGTGGCGATGCAGCGCCTGCGCGAGGAGGCCGAAAAGGCGAAAAAAGAGCTTTCCAGCGCGAAGCAGACCGACATCAATCTGCCGTTCCTCACGATGGCGGCAGACGGTGCGCTGCACCTGCAAACTACGCTGACACGCGCTAAATTTGAGGAGCTCTGCGCCGATTTGATCGAGCGCACCGCCCTGCCCGTGCGCAACGCCCTGAGCGACGCACGCCTTTCGGCCAGCGACCTGGATCAGGTTTTGCTGGTCGGCGGTTCGACCCGCATCCCGGCGGTGCAGGCCAAGGTCGTGCGGATGACCGGTCTGGAGCCGTCCAAATCGCTGAACCCCGACGAGTGCGTTGCACTGGGCGCGGCGGTGCAGGCCGGACGTCTGGGCGGCGAGACGCTCTCTGGCCCCGGCGAGGATCTGCTGCTGATGGACGTGACCCCGCTGACCCTTTCCATCGAGACCGTCGGCGGCGTGGCAACGCATTTGATCGAGCGCAACTCCACGATCCCGACGCGGTTCAGCAAGGTATTCACCACCGCCGCGCCGTTCCAGAAAACGGTGCAAATTAAAGTGCTGCAGGGCGAGCGCGAGTTTGCCAGGGACAATAAGCTGCTGGGCACCTTCACGCTGCGCGGCATCAAGCGCGCCTGGGCGGGCGTGCCGAAGATCGAGGTCACGTTTGACATCGACGCCAACGGCATTGTCAAGGTCAAGGCGCGCGACATGGACACCGGCAAGCAGCAGAGCATCACGATCTCGGGCACATCGAACCTGACCGAGGATGAGATCAAACGCGCCAAGGAGAACGCCGCCGCCTTTGCCGGGCAGGACAAGGAGCGCAAGGCCGCGCTGGAGGCGCTGAACGCCGGCGAGGCCGCGCTTTACCGCGTGAACACCGCGCTGGGCAGCAAGGCCGGCAAGGCGCTGGACCGCGAGACCCGTACTAAAATCAAAGAAGCAGAAAGAACGCTGGAGCGCGTTCTGAAGCACAAAAAGGCCGACAAGCTGACCCCCGTGGACGTGAACGCCATCAACACCGCACGGGAGGCGCTTTCCGCTGTGGCCGCCCCGCTGGTGGCCCGGTGGGAGAGCGAGAAGGCGTAAAACGAGGCGGCAGCCGCAGGGTCCCCGGGGCGATGCAAGCATCCGCCCGTGCCCGTTTGCGGTACTATTGAACAATGCCTTTTCCCCGCTTGCGCGGGGATTTTTTTTGTGCTATACTACCCAACATAGCACTTTAGCAGATTAAAGGGGAAAAGAAAAGTGAAAACGATTCGTTACGCCTTTGTGCGGTCCCTGCCCATCATGGCGGGGTATATCGTGCTGGGGCTGGGCTTTGGTGTGCTCTTGCAAAGCAAGGGCTACGGCGCGGGGTGGGCGCTGGTCATGAGCGGGCTGATCTACGCGGGCAGTATGCAGTATGTCGCAATTGACATGCTGGCGGGCGGCGCGTCGCTGATCTCGGCGGCAATCATGACACTGATGGTCAACGCGCGGCATCTGTTTTACGGAATTTCGATGCTGGAACGCTATAAAGACACTGGCGCGGCCAAGCCGTACCTGATTTTTGCGCTGACCGATGAGACCTATTCCGTCGTGTGCAGCGGCGGCGTGCCCGAGGGCGTGGACCAGAAAAAATACTATTTCTGGGTGTCGCTGCTGAACCAGCTTTACTGGATCGCGGGCGGCGTGGCGGGCGCACTGCTGGGCAGTGTGCTGCCGTTTGACACGACGGGCATCGACTTTTCGATGACCGCGCTGTTCCTCGTCGTTATGACCGAGCAGTGGAAGGCCAGCCGCGACCATACCCCCGCGCTGGTGGGGCTGGGTGTGTCGCTGGTCTGTCTGCTGATTTTCGGCAGCAGTGATTTCCTGATCCCGTCCATGGTGGGCATCACGGCAGCTTTGACGGTGCTGCGCGGTTTTATGCAGAAAAAGGAGGCCGACCATGCCGTTTGATGTACACGGTGCGCTGCTTGTGGCCGTTGTGGCGGGCGTGACAGCGCTGATCCGGTTCCTGCCGTTTGTGGTGTTCGGCGGCGGGCGGCCCACGCCGAAATTTGTGGTGTATCTGGCCGGGGTGCTGCCCTGCGCCATCATGGCGATGCTCGTCGTCTACTGCCTGCGCGGCGTGGACCTGCTCGGCCCCACCCACGGCCTGCCGGAGCTGCTTGCCGGGGCCGCCGTGGTGGGGCTGCACCTGTGGAAGAAGAACACGCTGCTCAGCATCGCCGTGGGCACCGCCCTGTATATGGTGCTGGTGCAGGCGGTGTTTGTGTAACCTCCCAAAAGCCTTCCCCCTTGGGGCTGCGCCCGCAGGCGCGTGTCGGAGCGCAACCGCCGTAGGCGGCTCTTAGCGCGTAGACTGAAGGTGGCCCCGCAGGGCCGGATGAGGGGCAAGTCTGCGGTTGTATCCCATCAGTGGGCTGCAATGGCAAGGCTGCCCCTCATCAGTCCGCTTCCCCCAAGGGGGAAAGCCTTTATTAGCGGCCCTGCCGCTCTGCCGCCTCCACCGTGTTCAGCATGAGCATAGCGCGGGTCATGGGGCCGACGCCGCCGGGGACGGGGGTGATGTAGGCGGCCTTTTCGGCGGCCTCGGCAAAGTTCACGTCACCGTGCAGCTTGCCGTCCGCACCGCGGTTGATGCCCACATCAATGACGACGGCACCGGGCTTGACCATGTCGCCAGTCACAAAGCCCTCGCGGCCCACGGCGGCCACGAGAATATCCGCGGCGGCGCAGACTTCTTTCAGGTTCTTCGTCCTGGAGTGGCAGATCGTGACCGTGGCATTCTTCGCCAGCAGCAGCAGCGCCGCGGGCTTGCCCACGATGTTCGAGCGGCCAATGACGACGGCGTTCTTGCCCGCAATGTCGGTGCCCGTGGACTCGATCATGCGGATGCAGCCCGCCGGGGTGCAGGGCAGGTAGCACGGCTCGCCGATCTGCATACGGCCCACGTTGACGGGCGAGAAGCCGTCCACGTCCTTCTCGGGCGGGATGGCGTCGATGACAGCCTTCTCGTCGATCTGGGCGGGCAGCGGCAGCTGCACCAGAATGCCATGCACAGCGGAGTCATCCGCCAGCTTCTTCATCTCGGCCAGCAGGGCGTCCTGCGTGGTGTCGGCGGGCAGGTTGATGCTGCGGCTCTCGATGCCGCACTGCGCACAGTCGTTGATCTTGCCGCGGACGTAGACCTGGCTGGCGGGGTTCTCGCCCACCAGAATGACCGCCAGGCAGGGGTTGATGCCCCTGCTTTTCAGCTCCCTGACCTTATCTGCGGCCTCGGCCTTCGTGGCGGCGGCCAATGCCTTGCCGTCAATGACAGTTGCTGGCATATAGGTTCTCCTCTCTATGTTAGGGTAGATTTCGGGTTTTGGTGAGGTTCTCTCCCCCGCCCGCAGGCGGCGGAGGGAGAGAGCCTTGCCATTATTCGAAACAGTTCCTTTTTACTCCTTCGGATCCTCAATCTCCTCGATCTCGACCTCGCTCAAATCCAGCGCATCCAGACGCGCATTCATGGCATCGGTGGCCTTGACAAACTCGGCGTGGGGTGCGCCGGCGGGCAGGGTGTCCGGCGTGAAGCGGTCCCCTGCCTCGGCCTGCTTTTTCAGGTCCTTCACAGCCAGCGGCACCATGAGCGGCTTGCCCTCGGCATTGCGCAGACCGATGGCCATAAGCGTGGCGGCCACGATGACCGACCCAATCGCCACCAGCTGGCTGGCGCGCAGACCGGTATTGCCGATCAGCAGCGAGTCGGTGCGCAGCCCCTCGATCCAGGCGCGGCCCAAGCCGTACCAGATGATATAGCCCAGGAAGATTTGTCCGTTGAACCGCCGTTTTTTGTAAAGCGAAGCCAGCACGGCGAAGCCAACCAGACACCAGATGCTCTCATACAAAAACGTCGGGTGTACCGGCGCGGCGGGGTCCACGGTCACGCCCGCGGGCAGCGTGACCTGCACGGATTTGAGATACGCCTCCGTGCCCTCGCTGTACATGCCCCAGGGCAGCGTCGTGTTTGTACCGAAGGCCTCCTGATTGACGAAGTTGCCCCAGCGGCCAATACCCTGCCCGATCAGAAAGCCCAGCGACACCAGATCAAACAGCGGCAGCAGCGGCACCTTGCGCCATTTGGCGGCCAGCCCGCCGAACACAAACGCGCCGATGACCGCGCCATAGATGGCGATGCCGCCCTTGCGGATGTCAATCATCTCCCAGAGGCTTTGATACGCAAAGGGTGCCATAGCCACGTAATAAATACGGGCACAGACGATGGCCATGACCGTGCCGATGGCCACAACGTCCACCAGACGGTCCGAGTCGATGCCGTAGTCCACGGCATTGCGGAAGGCGTAGAGCATCGCCAGCAGCATGCCCGCCGCGATGATGACGCCGTACCAGTAAATGTTGAACCCGCCGATGGCCAGCGCCACACGGTTGATCGTCAGATCCAGGCCCAACCCGGGAAATTGCACATGATAGACCATTTTCAACTTAACCTCGTTATTTTTCCGCCGGGTCGATCTGCACGTAGGCGCGGTTTTCCTCCCGCAGGGCCGTCTGCAGCAGGGCGTTGGCGTCCTCCACGGTCAGCGCGGCCAGCGCGGCGATCTCGTCCGCCAGCGTGCGGCCCTTCAGGCAGGCCGCAGCGGCCTCCTCGGCGGCATCGTCCACGGCCTCCACGTCGCCCAGCAGCTCGCCGTACATCTGGTTTTTCACAAGCATAAAGACCTCGGGGTCAACGCCCTCGCGGCGCATCCGCTCGATCTCCTCCTGTAAAAGGTCCACGACCTGGCGCGGGGTGTCGCTCTCGCCGGTAAAGGCCACGGTGCAGGCGCCGCGCACGGCGATAAAGTCACCGGAGAACTCGGGGTTGACCAGCGCTTCATCGTACAGACGGCGGTAGAGCTTCGTCAGGCCGCCGACGACCAGATCGCCCAGCATGTCCAGCAGCAGCTCGCGCTTCAGGTCACCCTCGGCCAGCGGCTCCTCGCGGTAGGCCACGCCGAAGCAGGGCTTCGTGACAGGCATCGTGAAGAACGCTTCCTTGTGGGGCAGTGGGCCGGTCTGCGCCGGGATGTCCCACTCGACCTCATGCGGGGCGCGGGCGCGGTACAGGCCGTTGCGCTTGCAGGCGTCCACAGCCTGCGCCAGCGTGATCTTGCCCGCGACGCTCAGCACCATATTGGACGGCGCGTAGAACCCCCTGGTGCAGCTGTAGAGCATCTGGGGCGTCAGCTCGGCAATGCTCTCCACCGTGCCCGCGATGTCGTCGCGCAGCGGGTGGTCGGCGTAGAGGCAGCGGAACAGCGCGTTCAGCAGCCGCCAGTCGGGGCTGTCGTCGTACATTTTGATCTCCTGCCCGATGATGCCCTGCTCCTTGGCAATCGTGGCCTTGGTGAACCACGGCTTGCCGACCATGCCCAGCAGAATGTCAAGGTTCTCGTCAATTTTCTGGGTCGCCGAGAACAGGTAGCAGGTGCGGTCATAGCTGGTAAAGGCGTTGGCCGACGCGCCGGTCTTGGCGTAGAAGGTGAAGGAGTCGCCCTTGGGCGTCTCGCACATTTTGTGCTCCAGGAAATGCGCCGTACCGGCGGGCAGTGTGACCTGTTTGCCGTCCAGCCTGAACGCACGGTGAACGGAGCCAAAGCCCGTGGCGTAAATCGCGTGGACGCTGCTGTAGCCCGGCATCGTGCGGCAGAGCACGGTCAGGCCGCTGGGCAGCACGACGCTTTCACAGCTGACGGCGGCAGCGGCGCGCGCCTGGGCAGCAGCGAAGCTCTCATGATCGTTATTCAACATCCTCGCTGCCTCCCTTCCCCTGCGTGCCCGGCTCGGCGGTCACGGCGTAGCAGACCGAATAGCTGTAGCTCTGCAGCGTCTGGCGCACCTCGTCCAAACTGACGGCGCTGGTCAGCACCTTGCCGTACTCCGGCGGGTAGAGCGGCTCACCGCGTGTGATCTGGCCGTAGTACCAGTTTTCCAGCGCGGCCAGGCTGTCGCCGAGGGCGTCCATGCTGGACAAAAGACCACGGCGGCAGTCGTCAACTTCTTCCTGGGTGATGGGGCCGTTTTTCAGGCCCTCCAACTCGGCAATGATGGCGGCCTCGGCCTGCTGCTCCTTGCCCGGCTCGACGCCGGAGTCGATCATCATGACGCCGGTGGCGCGCTGGGCGGCAGAACCGCAGTAGTAGCAAAGGGACTGCTTCTCGCGCACGTTGCGGAACAAACGGCTGGTGGCAGAGCCGCCCAGCACGCTCATGGCGACGCGCAGGATGCTGACACTGGGCGGGTTGGGGTTGGCTTCGCCCGTGGTGAACAGCATACAGAGCTTGGCCTGGGTCAGGCCGGGGATCTCCTCTTTAAAATGGCGCAGCGGCGTGGCGGGCATGGCGACGGGCGCGGCAAACGGGCGCGGGTCACGGCGGATGCCGTCGAGCTTTTTCAGCAGCATATCGGCCACGCGGGCCTCATCGACGCCCTGCACCATCACGTCGATGTACGCGGTGGAGAGGATGCGGTCATACTCGGCCTTGAGGCTCTGCGGCGTCACATTGACGAGCTCGCCGGGGTAGCCGCCCAGCTCGATGCCCGCGGGGGTGTCGCCGTAGAATTTGCGGCGGGCCTGCCGCACGCAGTAGAGACGCTTCGAGTTGAACTCGGCCTCAAGGCGGCGGGCCTGGGTCTCGGTCTCGATGCGCACGGCCTCGGGGTCGAACGCGCCGTCCACGAGATACGGGTCAAAGATCGTGCCGAACACAATGTCGGCGTAGGCGGCGGTCAGGTTCTCCCCCGCCAGTGCGTAAGCGTCCTTGATGCCGCAGATATCGGCGGAGAGCACGCGGTCCGTGCCCGCGCTGGCCAGGTCAACGCCGAGGTCCGCGCCGTACAGCTCGGCCAGGCGGCGGGACAGCGCGGTCATATCGGGGCAGGCCGCGTAGCCGCGTTCCAGCACAAGGGCCAGCACCGCGGCGTCGGTGGCGGATTCCCGCTTTGCCGGAAAGCGCAGATGCAGCGTGATGCGGCAGCGGTTGAATTTAGAAGCATCCAGCGTTGTAATGCAAACGCCGGGCGCGAGTTGTTTACGTTCCAAATCGTTATTCCTTTCAAACATCAATAGATATTAGTATTATACCGCTTTAGCGACGTAAAGTAAATAAAAAACTTGCAACAGATGGGGTAGATTGTTTATAATAGAGTCTGGAATCGCCGCTTTGTAGGGGGCGGCGTCCCCGACGCCCCGCGGGTGGGCAGACATCTGCCGTAAACTTGCGGGCCGGGCATGCCCGGCCCCTACAGAGCAATTCTATATAAAGAGGTATACTATATGAACACTTTCACCCTGAAAGGCACCTTCCTCGACACCCCCGCCCCGGACACCCTCCGCATCCGCGAGGGCTATCTGCTGTGTGAAAACGGCCTGTGCGCCGGATTCAGCGAGACTGCCCCTGCCGGGGTGGAAGTTCTCGACTATACGGGTAAAATCATCACGCCGGGTCTTGTGGACCTGCATCTGCACGCGCCGCAATACAGCTATTGCGGCACGGCGATGGATCTGGAGCTGCTGGACTGGCTGCAGCAGTACACCTACCCCGAGGAAGCCCACTACGCCGACCCGGCCTACGCCAGGCTGGGCTACTCCTATTTTGTGCGCGACCTGAAAAACAGCGCCACAACGCGCGCCTGCATCTTTGCGACGCTGCACACCGACGCAACGCTCGAACTGATGCACCAGCTGCGCAGCGCGGGACTTTCCGCCTTTGTCGGCAAGCTGGGTATGGACCGCAACAGCCCCGACAGCTACCGTGAGCCGTCCGCCGCCGCGGGTCTGGCCGAGACGCGCCGCTGGCTGGATACCTGCCGCGCCGAAAACACCCTGCACGCGGGCCCGGTGCGCCCGATGATCACGCCGCGCTTCACCCCCAGCACGAGTGACGAGTATATGCGCGGTCTCGGCGAACTGGCAAGAGAATACAACGTACCTGCGCAGAGTCACCTGTCCGAAAATCCGGGTGAGATCTCGTGGGTCGCCGAGCTGTGCCCCGGCACAAAATTCTACGGCGAGAGCTACAGCCGGTACGGCCTGTTCGGCGGCGGCGTGCCCACTGTCATGGCGCACTGCATCTACAGCCCCGATGACGAGGCCGCGCTGATGAAGCAGAACCGCGTCATGATCGCCCACTGCCCCACCAGCAATGAGAATGTCATTGCGGGCATCGCCCCCGCGGCGCACTACCTGCGCGGCGGCTGGCGCGTCGGCCTGGGCAGCGACGTGGCCGGCGGTCAGACGCTGGACCTGTTCACGGTCATGGCTACCGCCGTGCAGGCCAGCAAGCTGCGCTGGCGGTATATCGACCAGAGTGAGAAGCCGCTGACGATGGTGGAGGCGCTGTATATGGCGACTGTCGGCGGCGGAGATTTCTGGGCCGATTTTGGCGAGAAGGTCGGCTTGTTTGAGGACGGCTATGCGTTTGACGCGCTGGTGCTGGATGATGACCCGCTTAAAAATATGCGGGCGTTCAGCGCTGCGGAGCGTTTGGAACGGTATGCGTACCTTGGCAAGGGTAAGCTGACGGCGAAGTTTGCAGCAGGTGAGAAGCTTTTGTAATAAAGGGTTCTGCCCGTTTACCCTAACAACAACGTCCCCCGTGCACCATCGTGTGCACGGGGGACGACCCATTTCCCTCTATATAAGACCTTACAATCAGTTGATGAATGCGTCGTGGATGGCGGCAACTGCCTTGTCGGCGTCGGCCTCGTCGATGATGACGCTGATCTTGATCTCACTGGTGGAGATCATCTTGATGTTGATGTTCTGGTTGAACAGAGCCTCGAACATCGTGGAGGCCACGCCGGAGTGGCTCTGCATACCCGCGCCGACGATGGAGACCTTCGCGCAGGTCTTGTCAACGGTGATGTCGCCGCCGCCGATGCGGTGCGTGGCGTTTTTCAGCGCGGCAACGGCGCTTTCGGCGTCGCCCAGGGGCACGGTGAAGCTCATGTCCTTCTTGCCGTCGCGGCCCGTAGTCTGCAGAATGATATCAACATTGATGTTCTTCTGGGCCAGCAGGCTGAAAATTTTGAACGACATACCGGGCACATCCGGCACGTCCTTCACGGTCAAAACGGCGACGTCGGTGTCCTTTGCAACACCCTTGATGAGCATACCTTCCACTTTGGTCTCCTCCTTAACAACGGTGCCGGGCACCGGATTGATGCTGGAGATGACCTCCAGCTCGACATTGTACTTTTTGGCCAGCTCGACGCTGCGGTTGTTCAACACCTGCGCGCCCAGGGACGCCAGCTCGAGCATCTCGTCAAACGTGATCTCCTTGAGCTTGGTTGCCTTGGGGATCTTGCGCGGGTCTGCGGTGTAGACGCCCTCGACGTCGGTGAAGATCTGGCAGCGGTCCGCGTGCAGCGCAGCGGCCAGCGCCACGGCGGAGGTATCGCTGCCGCCGCGGCCCAGCGTCGTGATGTCGTCGGAGCGGTTCAGGCCCTGGAAGCCTGCCACGACGACCACACGGTTGCGCGCCAGCTCACTCTCGACACGCTCGGTGTCCAGGCGCTTGATGCGCGCCTTGGAGTAGGCGCGGTCTGTGTTGAAGCCCGCCTGCCAGCCCGTCAGGCTGATGGCGGAGACGCCCAGCTCCTGCAAGGCCATCGTCAGCAGGGAAATCGAAATCTCCTCGCCTGCGGCCAGCAGCATATCCATCTCGCGGTGGGACGGGTCGGAGGTGATCTCCGCCGCCTTGGTGATCAGGTCGTCGGTGGTGTCGCCCTGCGCCGAGACGACCACGACAACGTCGTTGCCGGCGTTGCGGGTGTTCATGACGATGCGCGCCACGTTGAAGATGCGGTCCCGGTCCTTGACCGAGGAGCCGCCGAATTTTTGTACGATCAAGCCCATTGGTGTACTCTCTCCCCTGTTCCTGTATCAGCTCACCACTGCGCCGACGTTGTCGGCCAGCAGACGATGCACGGTAAAATGGTGCAGCGGGCTGTCCGCAGCCAGCGCTGCCTCTGCGCGGGTGAAAAACTCGGTGTCGTCCTTGTGCACAACGGCCATAATGGTCGGCCCGGCGCCCGAGATATAAACGGCCTGCGCACCCAGGTCCTGCGCCAGCTCAAAGACGTCGTCGCCGCCCTCGATCAGCGGCAGGCGGTACTTCTGGTGCAGCACGTCCTTGGTCGCCACACCCAGCAGCGCGTAGTTGCCCTCGCAGAAGGCCGCCGTGGCCAGCGCCGCGCGGGACAGGTTGTAGACGGCATCCTTATGGCTGACCATGGCGGGCAGCGCTGCGCGCGCCTTGCTGGTCAGCAGGCGGAAGTCCGGCACAAACGCCGCAAACGCCAGCTCGGGGTCAATGTCCTTCTTGACGCTGTAGACCTGGCCCTCGTCGATGACGCTGGTCACAAAGCCGCCCAGCATGGCGGGGGCGACGTTGTCGGGATGGCCCTCGATGGCCGTCGCCAGCGTCAGCATCTGGCGCTCGGTCAGCTTGTCGCCCAGCAGGGCGTTCGCGCCCATGATGCCCGCCACGATGCAGGCCGAGCTGGACCCGAGGCCGCGCGCCATCGGGATGTCGTTGCGCTGGGTGATGCGCAGACCCTTCAGCGGGATGCCCAGCTGGTCATAGACGACCCGGGCCGAGCGGTAGACCAGGTTGTTGCTGCCCGCCGGGACGTGGGTCCCATCGACGGACGAAATCTGAATGCGGTCCGATTCCTCAAACGTAAAGACGTTGTGCATCGAAACGGCCAGGCCCAGCGAGTCAAACCCGGCGCCGACGTTGGCGCTGGTGGCCGGGACGGTTACAGTTACCATATACCCTGCCCCCCTCTCAGTCTTCCAGCTTCTTCATGGCCAGCGCGACCTTGCCGCCCAGCACTTCGATTTTCTCCGTGACAGCGGCAATATCCGCAGACGTGGCGGCATCGACCAGATAGGCGGCCTCGCCGTTGTCCTCAAAGACCACATGGCCCGCACCGGCCACGCTGGGCAGCAGCGCCGCCGCCACACCGGTCACACGCAGATACCACGGGTAGGTGTTCCTGTCCTCAAGCAGGCCCTCCGGCTTCTCGGCGGGCTTCCAGAACAGCGAGTCGTGTACCTTGACGCCTTCTTTCAAAGCGTCAATGACGTCGGCCACAACGGCGCTGGCGGTGGGCAGCTTGCCCGCGCCCTTGCCGTAGAACACGACGTCGCCGAGCATATCGCCCTTCATCAAAACGGCGTTGAACACGTCATCGACGCCCGCCAGCTGGTTCGAGTTGGAGACGAGCATCGGCTCGACGCCCGCGGCCATCTGACCGTCCCCGCCCTCGTTGTACCAGGCGATCAGCTTGATGGCGCTGTCGAGCTTTTCGGCGGCCTTGATGTCAGCAACGGTGATGTCGCGGATGCCGCGGGTCGGGATGTTGTCCGGGTAGACGTGATGCCCGCAGGCGAGGCTGGCCAGAATGGCGATCTTGCGGCAGGCATCGCGGCCATCCACATCGTCGCCGGGGTCCCTCGTCTCGGCGTAGCCGAGCTGCTGGGCAATTTTCAGGGCCTCGTCAAAGCCCATGTTCTCGCGCTTCATCTTCGTCAGCATGAAGTTCGTCGTACCGTTGACGATGCCGCGGATGCTGCTGATATGGTTGGCGGCCAGGCACTGGTGCATCGGGGTGATGATCGGCGTGCCGCCGCCGACGCTGGCCTCAAACAGGAAGGCCGCGCTGTGCTCTTTGGCAAGGGCCAGCAGCTCTGCGCCGTAGGTCGCGACCATCTCCTTGTTGGAGGTGCAGACGCTGCGCCCGCTCTCGAGGCACTGGCGCACATACGGGTAGGCAAATTTTGTGCCGCCAATGGTCTCGACGACGACCTTGATTTCGGGGTCATTCAAGATCGTGTCGATGGATTTCGTAAAAAGCGCGGCATCCGGCGAACCGGAAAAGTCCCGCACATCCAGGATATATTTGACCTCGACGGGCTCACCGGCGCGGCGGGCGATGGAGGCTGCATTGCGGCGGCAGACCTCCAGCACACCGGAGCCGACCGTGCCGAAGCCCATGATTGCGATTTTAGCCATTGGAAAAATCCCCCTATTCTTACACTCGGTATGCCAATTTTCTTGCCTCCCTCTGTGAGGGAGGTGGCCCCGCAGGGCCGGAGGGAGAGAGCCTTGCGGCTATCCGAAATATTTCGGGCTATGGCAAGGTTCTCTCCCCCACCCGCTGCGGCGGGAGCCCCCTCCCAGAGGGGGCCAAGGGGGGGTCACTTCGCCGCCGCATGCACGGCGTCCGCGCCGGCGAAGTCATAGATGACGAACCGTCCGTCGTTGTAGACCTCGGTGCATTCGCCGTTCTGCACAAGGCCCGCGCTCTCCGCCGGGCCGTCGGTCTCGGTGTCGATGAGCAGGAACGGGTGCTGCGGGTCGGTGGTCAGGTGGTCCTTGCGCTGCAGCCAGTTGGGGACGTAGTCCTCATCCAGCGATTGCAGCGTCCAGACGTCCAATTTTCCGTTCGTCAGCTCCGTCATGGCGTTGCCGTTCCAGAACGTGGCGTAGCCTTCGGTGTAGCCGTTGTCCACCAGCCAGTCGGCGGCGGCGTCCAGCCCCTTGTGGGCGAGATACGGGTTTTCGATCTCCTGCCGGACGGTGCTGACGGCGCAGACCGTGAAGCAGCCTGCCAGCACCACACCCAGCAGCTGCCGCGCGCCGGGCAGGCGGAAGTCCTCGGTTTTCAGCTCCACCGCCATGACCGCAATGGCCACCGGCATGTTCATGAGCCAGAAGTAGAGGTAATACTCGTGGAAGTAGGCGTAGGAGATGCCGCAGACCGCCAGCATGGCGACGAGCAGCAGCACAAGCAGCTGGTCGTTCGTCTCCAGCTTTTTCAGCCGCAGCAGCAGCCGCACAATGCAGAAGAACATCCACCCGCCCAGCAGCAGACCGATGCCCGCCGCTATGCCGCCGAAGTGGAAGATGCCGGAGCCGTTCTGGTAGCCGAACTCATGGAAGAAGTCCATCAGGATGCGGTCCAGCGTGAACCAGTTCTCGTCGCGGTCCCAGACGATGAAGCTGTAGGACTTGAAATCATACAGCCGCGACATGACGCTGTTGCTGATGAAATACCCCGCCGCGCCGGCCACCGCCGTGACAAGCGACGCCGCAAACAGCCGCACCTGACGGCGGCAGTGCTGCAGGGCCGTTTTCCAGTCGGACGTGCCGCTGTCATGCAGTGCAAGCACCAGCAGGATCACCGCGGCAATGCAGAGCGGCGCGTGGAACACCATAAGCTGCTTGACGCCGTTCATGCCCGCGATGGCCGTAACGATACAGGCCGCGAGCCATTGCAGTGCGCAGTGCTTTTTGTCGGCGTCGAGGCTGCGCAGCACCAGCGCCAGCACAAGCATATAAAAGAAGGTATAGACGAGGTAGTACCCACCGTAGATGGCGTAGACCAGATAGTGCTGGCCGAACGGCCACAGCAGCGTGCCCACCATCCAGAGGCCGGGCCGCCCGAGCTTGGCGCATTTGACAAAGAACAGCATACACGCCGCGTACAGTGCCAGCGTGACGGCCATACCAAACGTGCGCGCCAGATGCCAGTCATCCGGGAAAAGCAGCAGCCCCAGCCGGTAGAACCATTGCAGGTTGACGACCTTCAATTCCGTGGAGTAGAACCAGTTGTGGCTGATGATGCTGCCCTCTTTGTTGAGCAGGTCGGAGAGGATCATCTCCGACGCGAGGTCGGAATCGACGATCCATTTGCCGGGCACAAGCTGGTACCACAGGTCAAACAGGTACGCCGCCGCCATCCAGAGCCACGGCAGCGCCTGCCAAAGCCTGTGCAAAGCCCCGCCCTTTGTTTGTTGTTTCATTCGGTTTCTCCTGATTCAGGTTTCTAGTTATTTAAACTATACCGCATTTGGGCGCAAAGCGCAAGGTATGCAGGGCAAAAAAGCGCCTTGACGCTGTGCGGCTTTCATGCTATAGTGAGGTAATGACCCGTTTTTCCGCGGGACTGTGCGGGCTTTTCCAGCAATCGGAGGGCCCGCTGCTTTTATATTTGCTTATCGGATTTGCTTATCGGAGGGCGGCCATGCAGCAGCTACGCAGCGCCATACACAATACCATTGCCAGATTTTTGAAAAATCAGCCCCCGGCGCGCATCATTGCCGTGGGCTTTGCGCTGCTGATTTTGCTGGGCGCGGCGCTGCTGATGCTGCCGTTTGCCGTACACCCCGGCGCACACGTCGGCCCGCTGGACGCGCTGTTTACCGCAACGAGCGCCGTCTGTGTGACCGGGCTGGTCGTGGTGGACACCGGCGACACGTTCAGCCTGTTCGGGCAGGCTGTCATTGCGATTTTGATACAGATCGGCGGTCTGGGCGTCGCGTCCATCGGCATGGGGCTGGCGCTGGTCGCCGGGCGGCGCATCAGCTTAAAGGGCCGCTCCCTCGTGCGGGAGGCGCTGAACGTCGAGAGCCTGGAGGGCATGGTGCGCCTTGTGCGGGCCATCCTGCTGGTGACCCTGATCTGCGAGGTCGCCGGTGCGGCGCTCAGCTTCCCCTCATTTGCCCGCGATCACATGCCGCTGCAGGCGGTGTGGCTGAGCATTTTCCACTCGATCGCCGCCTTCAACAACGCGGGCTTTGACGCACTGGGCGGCGGGCAGAGCCTGATTCCCTATCAGAACGATCTGCTGCTGAATCTCGTCACCGATGCGCTCGTCATTGTGGGCGGCATCGGCTTCATGGTCATTCTGGACGTGGGGCGCTGCCGCGGGCAGTTCCGCAGAATGACGTTCCACACCAAGGTCGTGCTCTCCACCACAGCGGTGCTGTTGGTGGGCGGCGCGGTGCTTTTGCAGCTGACCGACCACATGGGCTGGCTGGCAGCGCTTTTCCAGAGCATGACGGCCCGCACGGCGGGCTTTTCCAGCGTGGATTTAGGCAGCATGAGCAACGCGGGTCTGCTGGTCATCATGATTTTAATGTTCATCGGCGCATCGCCGGGCTCGACGGGCGGCGGCATCAAGACCACAACGTTTTTTGTGCTGATGCAGCAGGTGCGGTCCATTTTCTCCAAGCGGCGGCTCGGCGCGTTCCACCGGCGTCTGCCGGACGGCTCGCTGTCCAAGGCCGCGACCATCATGCTGATGGGGCTGATGGTCGTGGGCGGCGGCACGTTTGCGCTCTGCGTGCTGGAGCCGCAGCTCGATTTTGGCCGCCTGCTGTTTGAGCAGATCTCGGCCTACAGCACGGCGGGGCTTTCCACCGGCATCACGGCGGAGTTATGCCCTGCCAGCCGGGTGGTTCTGATCCTGACAATGTTCATTGGCCGCGTGGGCGCGGTGACGCTGCTCTCCCTCTGGGTGGAGCGCCCCGCCCCGAGTGCGCAGTATACCGAGGAAAATATTACGATTGGGTAAGGCGGTCTTGGCCGCGCTCCGCAGGGGCGGATCCCATATCCGCCCGTCAACCGGCAGCCGCCTTGCGGGCGCATACAGAATGCGTCCCTACGGCTCAGCTGCAAAACACAGGGACAGAAGGGTACACGTATGTTTGACAAAAAGAAAAATGCCGCCGAGAGCTACGGCGTAATCGGGTTAGGCCGGTTCGGCACGGCGCTGGTCAAGACGCTGGCCGCCGCCGGCAAGGAGGTCATTGCCGTGGACAAGGACGAGGCAAAGGTCAGGGCCGTGCGCGGCTACACCGACTATGCGTTTGTCATCGACGAGCTGGACGAGACCTCTTTGAAGGAGACCGGCATGCAGAACTGCGGCACGGTCACGATCTGCATCGGTGAACAGATCGACATCAGTATCCTGACGACGATGCTCGTCACAAAGCTGGGCGTGCCGCACGTCATCTCCAAGGCCGCCAGTGAGGTGCACGGCGAGGTGCTCAAGCGTCTCGGGGCCGAGGTCGTCTACCCGGAGGCCGACATGGCCGTGCGCATCGGCAAGCGGCTGATCTCGGGCAATCTGCTGGACTACATCGCCCTCGGCGACGGCGTCGAGGTGCGGCGCATCACGGTGGGCGGCAGGATGCTGGGCAAGAGTGTGCGGACGCTGGACCTGCGCAAGGCCTACGGCATCAACATCATCGCCGTCGAGCATGGCCAGCAGACGAACGTGGAGTTCTCCGCCGATTATACCTTTAAAGAGGGGGATACCGTCGCGGTCATCGGCAAGGTCGGGAAGATCGATAAGTTTGAGAAAGAAATGTAATTTCAGGCAGATACCGGGTTCCGGGTGGCCCCTGCTTTAACTCACTGCCCTGTAGGGGCCGGGCATGCCCGGCCCGCGGCTTTGCTATGCTGCCCGTCAATGGGCTGAACCCTTCCGGCGGGCTTCGCCCGCGCAAAAAAAGGCCCCCTTGTCAAAGGGTGACTCCCCACAGTGTGGGGAGATGTCGCGGAGCGACAGAGGGGCCCGGGCCCGAAGGGCTGGCCGCGTCAGCGGACTGGGGGATTCCGACGGGCCTTGCCTGATTGCCCGTTACACCCGCAGACGGCCAGGAATCCCTCCGCCTCGCTTGCGCTCGGCACCTCCCTTTGACAAGGGAGGCTTTGCCGGGCCTTACGTTACCGCCCGTAAACGGTCACCCCTCTCCCTTTCCCAAAACTTTACAAACTTTACACGCTCTACACAAAACCTGCCCCCTCTTTGCAAAACCTTTACCGCGATTGTACCGTACTATGGTCGAAACCGGCGCAAAACCGCGGTACAATTAGCTTGCTTCCGGTGAAGCACTAGCAAAACATCCAAACTATACCACATAAATTTGGGAAAAAGGGAGAATACACACATGAAACGTACTTCTGCAATTGCTGCCGTTACCGCTGCTGCGCTGGCTCTGAGCCTGGCTGCCTGCGGCTCTGCCGATTCCGCCGCTGCTTCCTCTGCTCCTGCAGAGAGCACCGCCGCTTCCACCGAGGCTGCCTCCTCCGAGGCCCCTGCTTCTGAGGCTGCCCCTGCCGGTGACTTCGACGCCGACCAGGACATCACGGTCATCTCCCGTGAGGACGGCTCCGGCACCCGCGGTGCCTTCATCGAGCTGACCGGTGTCGAGGAGAAGAACGCCGACGGCAAGAAGGTCGATAACACCACCGAGGCCGCCGCCATCCAGTCCAGCACCAACGGCGTCATGACCGCAGTCGCCAACGATGAGACCGCTATCGGTTACATCAGCCTCGGCTCTCTGAGCAATGACGTCAAGGCTGTCACCGTCGGCGGCGTCGAGGCCTCCGCTGAGACCGTCAAGGACGGCAGCTACGTTCTGTCCCGTCCGTTCAACATCGTCACCAACGGCGACGCGACGGACCCCGTGGCCGTCGATTTCATCGCCTACTGCCTGAGCAAGGACGGCCAGGCCATCGCTACCGACAACGGCTACATCGGTGAGGACGGCGCGGACTTTACCTCCGCCCAGCCCGAGGGCAAGATCGTCGTCGGCGGTTCTTCCTCCGTCTCTCCGCTGATGGAGAAGCTGATCGAGGCTTACAAGACCGTCAACCCCAACGCCGAGCTGGAGCTCCAGACCACCGATTCCACCACCGGCGTCTCCGGTGCGCTGGAGGGCACCTACACCATCGGCATGGCCAGCCGTGAGCTGAAGGACTCCGAGGTCGAGGGCGGCGCCAAGGCTACCGTCCTGGCGCTGGATGGCATCGCCGTCGTCGTCAACCCCGGCAACACCACCGACGACCTGACCGTTGACCAGATCAAGGGCATCTACACCGGCGAGCTGACCACCTGGGCGGATGTGCAGTAAAGTATAGCGGCATCGTAGGGGCGGGGCATGCCCCGCCCGCAGCGTACCCGTGACCGCGCGGTTATGGGAAGGCTGCGGGCCGGACATGTCCGGCCCCTACATGGCATGTAACCAAAGGAGTATAGGAAAATGACCTCCAAGCTAAAAGAAGGCGTTATGCAGGGCGTGTTCACTCTCTGCGCCTGTGTGTCCATCCTGGCGGTGGCACTGATCTGCATCTTCCTGTTTGCCAACGGCGTGCCCACCCTGTTCAAGATCGGCCCGCTCAAGTTCCTGCTGGGCACGACATGGAAGCCCGGCAACGACATCTTCGGCATCCTGCCGATGATCCTGGGCAGCATCTACGTCACGGCGGGGGCTATCCTCGTCGGCGTGCCCATCGGCCTGCTGACGGCCATCTACATGTCCAAGTTCGCGTCGCCCCGCATCAATAAGGTCATGCTCCCGGCGGTGCAGCTGCTGGCCGGCATCCCGTCCGTCGTCTACGGTTTCTTCGGCATGATCGTGCTTGTACCCGCCGTGCAGGCCATGGTCAAATCGCCGTTCTTCAAAACCGTGCTCCACGTCAAGAGCGGCAAGGGCATGAGCCTGTTTACCGCCGCCGTGCTGCTGGGCATCATGATCCTGCCCACCATCATCACGGTCAGCAAGACGAGCCTCGACGCCGTGCCCGACAGCTACTACGAGGGCAGCCTTGCCCTTGGCGCGACGCATGAGCGCAGCGTGTTCTACGCCGTGCTGCCCGCCGCAAAATCCGGCGTGCTGTCGGCAGTCATCCTCGGCATTGGCCGCGCCATCGGTGAGACGATGGCCGTCGTCATGGTCGCGGGCAACCAGACCTGGATGCCCAAGGGTCTGTTCCAGGGCCTGCGCACGATGACCTCGAACATCGTCATCGAGATGGGCTACGCCGCCGACCTCCACCGCGAGGCGCTGATCGCCACCGGCGTTGTGCTGTTCGTATTCATCCTGCTTATCAACCTCTGCTTCGGCCTTGTGAAAGGGGGTAAGGACTATGCCTGAGATTGCCGCAGCGCAAACAGCCGCCGATATGACCTACGCAAAACCGCATGCGTTCCTGCCCACCGGCGGCAGCAACCGCCGTGCCGCCCGTGTGCAGGCCGCCGCGCTGCGCTGGCTTGTGCGCATGGCCGCCCTGCTGACCGCCGCGGTGCTGGTGTTCCTCATCGGCTACATTCTGGTCATGGGCATCCCCAATTTGAAGCCCGAGCTGTTCGCCTGGGAGTATAACTCCGAGAACGTCTCGCTGACGCCCGCGCTCATCAACACGGTGCTGATGACGGCCTTCTCGCTGGCGATCTCGACGCCGCTGGGCATCTTTGCGGCCATCTGGCTGGTCGAGTACGCCCACCGCGGCAGCAAGCTGGTCAAGGTCGTGCGCGTCACCACCGAGACACTGCAGGGCATCCCGTCCATCGTCTACGGCCTGTTCGGTATGCTGTTCTTCGTCACCAAGCTGCACTGGGGCTATTCGATGATCGCCGGTGCGTTCACGCTGGCCATCATGGTTCTGCCCGTCATCATGCGCACGACGGAGGAGGCGCTGATCGCAGTGCCCGACTCCTACCGCGAGGGCAGCTTTGGTCTGGGCGCGGGCAAGCTGCGCACGGTGTTCACGATTGTGCTGCCGTCCGCCATGCCCGGCATTTTGTCCGGCGTCATTCTGGCCACGGGCCGCATCGTCGGCGAGACCGCCGCGCTGATCTATACCGCAAGCTCTGTGGCAAAGATCCCGTCCAGCGTGTTCAGCTCCACCCGCACCCTGGCCGTACACATGTACCTGCTCTCGAACGAGGGCCTGTACATCGGCCAGACCTACGGCACGGCAGTGGTCCTGCTGGTGCTGGTGCTGGTCATCAACGGCCTGTCCGGGCTGGTAGCCGGGAAACTGGCAAAACGGTAAAGGGCATGCCCGGCCCCTGCCGATACAGGGAGCAGCTTTCCGGGTCGATGAGGAGAATCGACCCCTGCACCGTAGGGGCGGATTCCATATCCGCCCGTGGGAGTATGCGGCAGCGCAAACCCCGCGGAGGGGTCAAGACCGCTTGGCGGCGCACAACGAGCGCCGCCAGCCAGCAAAGCTGGCCCGCTCATGCGGTTGTTTGCCCCGCAGGGGCAAACATTGTTCGCTCCCCGGTTTCGCTACGCTCAACCGTGGTCCCACGCTTACAACCCCGCACCTCCCTACGATTCGTCGTTCACGGGTGCCGTGTAGGGAGCGGTCTTGACCGCTCCGGGCACTCTCCGCGCAGCAGCCCCTTCCTCGGCGCCGCGCATGTAGGGGCCGCATATATGCGGCCCGCAGGTGTACGGAAAACGGGTGCTCGCGGTTCGGGCCGCGGGCCGGGCATGCCCGTCCCCTACCGGTACAAGAAACAGAGCAGAAATAAGATAAGAGGTCATTCCATGAACAAATTTGAAGTGCGCAATATGGACCTGTACTATGGCAGCTTCCATGCGCTGAAAAATATCAATATCGACATCCCGGAAAAGGAGATCACCGCGTTCATCGGTCCGTCCGGCTGCGGCAAATCCACGTTTTTGAAAAGCCTGAACCGCATGAACGACCTCGTCGAGGGCTGCCGCATCTCTGGCGACATCAAGCTCGACGGCGTGGACATCTACAAGGACAAGATGGATGTCAACGTCCTGCGCAAGCGCGTCGGCATGGTGTTCCAGAAGCCGAACCCCTTCCCGATGTCCATCTATGACAACATCGCCTACGGCCCGCGCACCCACGGCATCCGTAATAAAGCGCAGCTGGATGAGATCGTGGAAAGATCCCTGCGCGGCGCGGCCATCTGGGACGAGGTCAAGGACCGTCTGAACAAGAGCGCCCTGGGCATGTCGGGCGGCCAGCAGCAGCGCCTCTGCATTGCGCGTGCCCTGGCCGTTGAGCCCGAGGTCCTGCTGATGGATGAGCCGACGAGCGCTCTGGACCCCATCTCGACGTCCAAGGTCGAGGAGCTGGCCACGGAGCTGAAAGAGAATTACACCATCGTCATGGTCACCCACAACATGCAGCAGGCCGCGCGTATCAGCGATAAGACGGCATTTTTTCTGCTGGGCGAGCTGGTGGAGATGGGCCCGACGGAGCGTGTGTTCGCCACGCCCGTGGACAAGCGCACCGAGGATTACATCTCGGGCCGCTTCGGCTAAGGAGGTACGACAAATGGGTACGAGTGTACGAAAAATGTACGACGCCGAGCTGCTGCAGCTTGACACGATGCTGGCCCGCATGGGCCACGCCGCCGGCGGCGCAATCGAGAGCGCCATGACCGCCCTGCGCACCGGCGACACCGAGCTGGCCCGCAGCGTTATTGCCCGGGACAGCGAAATCGACTCCGCCGAGCATGAGATCGAACACCGCTGCTTAACGCTGTTTCTGCGCCAGCAGCCCGTGGCGGGCGACCTGCGCAAGGTCTCCACGGCGCTGAAGATGGTCACCGACATTGAGCGCATCGCTGACCAGGCCAGCGACATTGCCGAGATAACGCTCCATCTCCACCCGGACGGCGCACGCACCGTCGGCGTGCTGGACGACCTGTACGCGATGGGCGACATTGCCCTGCACATGGTCAAGGACGCCATTGCCGCCTACGTGCAGGTGGACCTGTCCACCGCCGCGCAGGTCATTGCCCGCGACGACGACTGCGACGCGATGTTCAGCCGCATTTCCAAGGAAATTGCGGCCTACATCGCTGCCCACCCCGGCGATGCCGAGACGGCGCTGGACTTATTTATGATCGATAAGTACCTTGAGCGCCTGGGCGACCACGCCGTGAACATTGCGGAATGGGTCGAGTTCCTCAAGACCGGCGTCCACAAATCCCGCAAGATCGTGTAATGCGGGGATAAACAAGCCATTTTCTTATTATTTTCCTATACCAACCAAAACGGGACCTGCCGAAAAGCGGGCCCCGTTTTGGCGTGGAGGGAGGCTGCCCGGAGGGGTCAAGACCCCTCCCTACAAGACACCCGTGAGCGGCAGTTTGTAGGGAGCGGTCTTGACCGCTCCGAGTACTTTGCGGCAACGTCAGCTTCCCTGTAGGGGCCGGGCATGCCCGGCCCGGAGGTCGGCGCGGCCACCCTTTAACGGGCAATCGCCTTAACGCCGCGGGCCGCGCGGCGGCAAAAAGCAGCCGTCCCTTTCCGGAACGGCTGCTTGCTATCATTTCGCCCCTTTCCCCGCGAACACAACGTAAATCGTTTTGAACAAAATCTTTACGTCGCCCCAGAGGGACCAGTTGTCGATATAGGCTACGTCGAGCTTGACGACCTCCTCAAAATCCTCGATGTCGCTGCGCCCGCTGACCTGCCACAGGCCGGTGATGCCCGGCTTCATCGACAGGCGGCGCTTGTGGTGGCTCTCGTACTGCTTGTACTCGTCCACCGTCGGCGGGCGGGTGCCCACAAGGCTCATATCGCCCCGCAGCACGTCAAAAAACTGCGGCAGCTCGTCAATGCTGGTGCGGCGGATGAATTTGCCCACCTTGGTCACGCGGGGGTCATCCTCCATTTTGAACATCAGGCCGTTCATTTCATTCTGGGCCATCAGCTCCTTCTTGCGGGCCTCGGCGTCCACGTACATGCTGCGCAGCTTGTGGATGTAAAAATACCGCCCGTTGCGGCCCACACGCTTTTGTTTAAAAAACAGCGGGCCGGGGCTTTCGAGCTTGAGCGGGATGGCGACCACCGCGATGATCGGGATGCTGATGATACAGCCGATGACAGCGCCCACCACGTCCATGCAGCGCTTGGCGATCTGGTCGCGCAGCTGCAATTCAACGGTGCCCATCGTGACGATGTTGCCCCCGGCGCAGCGCCCCAGGGACCGGCTCAGCCGCGCGGCGCTCGTCTCGTCGCAGCAGGCTTCCTCAATGCGGTCCAGCAGCGGCAGACGGAAGTGCACGGTCAGGCCCATGCTCTCCATCTCGTCCAGATAGGGGATAAAGCTCTCGCCGCTGTCCATCGGCACATCGACATAGACCTCGTCGAGCGCCTCGCGCCGGATCCAGTCCATGAAGTCGTCGAACGTCGCCTTGACCTCGACGCCGCAGACTCTGGTGGAGATCGCGGCGGGCGTGGCCTCCAGCAGCGAGACGCCCACGACCCGGCGGGACCAGTCCTTTTGAATCTCGGGAATCAGCCGCTCGGCCCGGTCCGACGTTGTGACGACGCCGACGAGCGTCTCCATGCCCCAGCTGCGCTGGAACCGGATGAGCAGCCGCTTTAAAATCGCATGGGAGAACGGCAGCAGCACCGCGTTGACCGCGGGCACTGTGACCGCAAAATAACGGGAGTCCAGCATCGTGGCCTTGGCCAGCAGCATGCAGCCTGCATAAACAAGGCCGAACGCGATGTTGAACCGGAGGGAAAGGCCGATTTCCTCGTTTTCAGACCGTGTTACGATGTTTTTGTCCTGGTCAAAGAAGAAGAAGGTGACGACGAACGCCACAAACAGCAGGCACAGGGTCTGGAGCCAATCGGTGCTGGTGTAGGGGATCAGCACGCCGAACAGCCCATCGGTGATGAGCCACGCCAGCAGGACGCTGACGGCCATCGTGAGCAGGTCGGCGAAAAATACATAAGCGTATTGCAGCTTTTCGCGTTTACTTGTCATGAAGAAGGAAAAGTCCTCTCTAATAGTTATCTCCTTATTTTACCATAGACAGAGGATATTTTCAACAGAATCCGCAATATCATAACAATTAGCTGTCCATTATCATTAAACGCACAGAGACTCAACTGAGTCGGCTGTGCGTTTTTTCTTTACTACAACCCCATAGGACGGAGGTGAGACTGACGGGAAAGTACCGCTACCTGACCTTCGAGGACAGGAAGAAGATCGAGGCGTGGCATCTGCTCGGAGATCGGCCGGTCGACATCGCGGCCCGCCTGAGCGTCCACCACACCACGATCTACAAGGAGCTCCAGCGAGGCGCGACCGGCGCGCTGGACGCCAACCAGCGCGAAGGGTACAGCGCAGAGCTCGCCGAGAGGCGGCTGCGTGAGAGCTTCAAGCGCAGAGGTAAACGAGCACCGGCCGCACAGTAGCCAAGAACACCCGGCAGCGCCGGGCCGAAGAAAGGAGAGCCCAACATGAAAACGACCACACGACCCCAACGCTGAAAATGGACGAGCTGCGCACCCCCTCCGCGCTGCTCTCTGAAGCGATCCGGCGGTCGTGTTTCTGCTTTTCAGGGACTCGACACTACTAAGATCCCCGGCTCTGGCCGGGCCAAGACGAAAGGAGACCACCATGGCACACAACCCCAATGTGTACGGCTATGTAAACGGGAAACCCGTCTTTTCCCGCGACGAGTTCATCTTTGAACACCGCAAGCGCGGCCCTATTGAGGACGACGCCGAGCTCATAGCCTTCGCCGAAAAAGCAACGAGCGGCTGGCATAACGCCGGCTGGAGCCATAGCTTTATCAGCTTCTACCTCAGCGACTACGCGCTGAGCGAACCCTTTGCAAGCCTGACGCTAAGCGAGTTCGGACGCCTGAAGAAGCTCCAGCAAGAAGCACGCGAAGCCGCCAAAGCTGCGGACGACGCTCGGTGCTGGCGGCTCAAGGAGACGATCAACTGGGCCGACAACAGCGTCGAGGAAATCTACGAGGACAAAGACGGTAACACCAAGCACGTCACGGTCGTCGGCCCGCACGGCGACGCCTGCTGAGGAGGTGCAGAACATGAACACCAAAGCCATCCGGCAGCTCGCCGACGTCACGCTGGACAAGTACCGCAGCTCGGTCCCCCGCAAAGCCTTTGAGGAGTTCGTGAAGGACATCATCGCCGGCGAGAACCGCGCGACCGCCTTCAGATACGAGGCGAGCCCCATCTGCCGGGCCTCGTTCCCGTCCACGCTGGACGAGGACGGCGCCCGCTGCACCGTGGAGGTCGCGGTCTACCGGCTGAACGCCGTGGCCGCCACAGCCTTCCTGCTGGACGGGCCCGAGACGCTGCTGCGGCACATCGGGCTCGACGAGCGGGACACATACACCACCAAGCACGAGATCGACGACCTCGTCACCGTCGTGCACATCACCAGAGAGGAGGCGCCAGCATGGCAGCACTGAGAGACATCGCCCGAGACTTCGCCGCAGAGATCCGCGACGGCATCGGCTGGACAATCGTGTACCGCACCGGCCGCTCGTGGAACGCCCTGACGATCTGGAGCGACATCTGGAACGGCGAGTGGGAGACTGACGACCTCAACGACGCCATCGGGATCCTGAAGGCAGACCCGGACGCCGTCATCGTCAACGGCTACTACTGCGGCCACTTCGGCGAGGACATGACCATCGACGAGATCGCCGCCGGGATCCGCTGGCACTACGAAGGAGGCCGCAACCGCCTCGCGGACTATTGCGAAGTCACGCAAGGTCGGGACGCTCTCGAGGAGGGCCGCAAGGCTGCCGAAGCTGCCGGCCTCCCGTTCTGTGAGCGTCTGACCGACGGAGGCGACGACGAGCTGAGCCCCTACGTCTACGACGGCAGCATGACGCTCGCCGATCGTGAGAAGATGCAGCAGGCCCGCGAAGCCTTCGAGAAGCTGACCGACGCTCTGCGGGAAATAGCCGCCAAGCTGGTCGAAGCCCTGAAGCCGGCCATCAACGCCGTGCTCTCTGCCCTCAAAAAGCTCTGGAAGGTATCGGCCAAGGCCATCGGAGTGCCGCCGAAGTGGCTGCACCTCGCAGCTCACGCAAAGAAAGCCAGAACCCGGAAGAAGTACCGCAACCGCATCCGGCGCTATGTTTTCGAGGCTCTGGCTGCGGAAGGAGGTGGAGGCCCATGACAGCCAAGTGCGTCGGCTGCGGGCTCGACTGGAACGTCAGCATCTACCAGAAGATCCCCCGCACCGGCTACATCTGCCCGCACTGTGAGAGCCGGCTCCGCGCCGGCGAGACCCTGCCGAACATTCAGGCCAGCCAGAAGGCTCGGCCGCAGAGAACGAAAGGAGCAACCCCATGAAAAAGATCGCACTCAAGAACACCGCCCGCGGCACGGCCTTCGACTATGCCGGCCAGAGCTGGATCCTGCTGGAGAATGATGACGGCCGCGCCCTTTGCCTGAGCAAGGACATCATCGAGACCCGAGCCTTTGACGAGGGCAACTGCAACAACTTCGCCGTCGCCAGCAGCAAGGAATACCTCAACGGCGCCTACCTCGACAACCTGCTCGAGGACGTGAACGGCCCCAACGCCTTCCTGACCACGGAGCTCGACCTGACCACCGACGACGGCCTGAAGGACTACGGCACCTGCACCGTCACCATCTTCCTGCTGACGGTCGACCAGTACCGGCGCAACCGCGACGTCATCCCCAACGCAGACGACTGGTGGTGGCTCTCCACCGCCTTCAGCACGAAGTCTAACGGCTACGAGTCACTCGCCCGCCTCGTCAGCACCGATGGCACTCTGGGCGGGAACGACGCCTACTACGGCGACAACGGCCTGCGCCCCGCTTGTTATCTGGACTCCGATCTCCTGATCTCCGTCGAGGACGACGAAGCCACCGACGACGTCACGCCGGAGCACGCCGGCGAGATCATCGCGGCGCTGGCCGAGCAGTTCGGCGGCACCTTCGCCACCGAGGATCAACTGACCACGGCCCTCTCGTTTATGCTCGGCACCCTGAGAGCTACCCGCGAGAAGGAGGCCCGGCATGAGTAACCTCTCCACCCTGTTCGACCGCTACAAGGCCCTCGTCGTGTTTGATACCGAGACCAGCGGTCTCGACTTCGACAGCGACCAGATCATCGAGCTCGCCGCCCTGCGCGTGGAGCGCACGGCCACCGGCGGTCTACGGATCGCCGGCAAGATGGACACCTTCATCAAGCTGCCGGAGGGCAAGACCCTCCCGGAGAACATCGTCAGCCTGACCGGCATCACCGACGAGCGGCTCCAGACCGAGGGCGTGCAGCCGGTCAAGGCAGCCGGCCAGATCGCCAAGCTCATGCAGAACGGCCCGACCCTGATGATCGCCCACAATGCACAGTTCGACGCCTGTTTCCTCCGTGGCCTGCTCCGAGGCCAGAAGGTCGGCCGGATCGACTGGCTGGACAGTCTGACGGTCTACAAAGACCGCAGAGCCTACCCGCACAAGCTCGCCAACGCGATCATCGCCTACGACCTCGCCGGCAAGGTGCAGAACAGCCATCGCGCCATCGACGACGTGCTGGCCCTGTTCGAGGTGCTGAAGGCGATGGACGACGAGCGCGAGGATCTCGGCAGCTACGTCAACCTGTTCGGCTACAACCCCAAGTACGGCGTCAGCGGCCGCCGGATCGTGGGCGTCAGATATGAGCCACAGAGCTTCAGCAAGGGCCTGACTCGCCCGGAGCAGACGCTCCCGGCCCGCGTGGCGCGGAGGTGACAGCATGAGCCCGGAGATCACGATCACGAGCGAGGAGCTGCGCGAGCGCGTCGAGGATCGCCTCGACCGCTGGATCCCTGACGACGTCTGGAACCGTGCCGAGCCCTACGCCCGCCACAAAAACGAAGTAAACCGGCAGCGGCACCCCGAGATCGACTACTACGACAACGACTACCTTGTGCTGCTGACCGCTGACACCGTCCGAGAGACCGAGTTCAGCGACCTCACTCACGCCCTCTGTGATCTGACCGTCGCACGGGCTCAGTGAAAGGAGAAACCAATGGAAACCACAAAAGAAAGGGCCGCCCGTTGCGACCGGGCGACCCATGCGAGAAGATCCAGCAGCCTGCCAGCATACGGATCCCGCACCGCAAGTATAACACGCCGGCGCCGCCGTGCCAAGAGGAAAGCCCTGAGAGCTGCCACGCTGGCCGCTGCCGTCCTTCTGCTGGGCGGCATCTCTGTGGCAATCTTCACCACCCCGACCGGCAGCAAGCAGGAGACCAACATCCTGCCGCCGACCACAACCGTCGGCACATACATCCCGGACACCCCCGCACCGGCCACTGAGACCGTGGAGCCGACCGAGCCCGCCGTGCGCTACCCTCTGACCGACGCCGAGCGCGACGTCGTCGAGCGCGTGGTCATGGCCGAAGCCGGCGGGGAGTCCTTTGAGGGCCAGATGCTCGTCGCTCAGTGCATCCTCAACGCAGCCGAGAAGCGCGGCGTCGACCCCTCTGAGGCCGTCATCCTTTACAGCTACACCAAGAGCCGGCCGGATCCCACGCAGCGCGTCAAGGACGCCGTCGCGGCCGTGTTCGACCGAGGCGAGACCGTCGTGGACGAGCCGATCCTCTACTTCTACAACCCCGCCCTCGTGACCAGCGACTTCCACGAGAGCCAGATCTTCGTCATCGAGGAAGGCGGGCACCGTTTCTTTGCAGAAAGGAGTACCAGATGAAACACCTCACCGAAATGAAGCCGGGCGAGACCCTGCACCTCCGCAGCGGCCGCGACCTCGAGCTCGAGAGCGTCACCCCTGTCACCTGCGGCGTGATGCTCACCTTCAACGTCACCGAAAGAAAGGAGCACAACAATGAGCGATAAGACCACCGCGGCCCTCGCTGCCGAGCAGGCAGACGCAGAGGCCACCACCACGCAGGAGGCCGAGCTGCTGCCTGCTGCCACGCTGGACGAGCTGGAGCAGGTCGACCTCGGCACCGTTGCAGAGGGCGAGCGCGCCCCGTTCCGCATCACCGACGACCGCTGCGCCGACTGGGCCATCCGCAAGATCGCCGACGAGCGCAGCGAGTACGACCGCCTGAAGGCACTGGCCGACGAGCAGATCGCGGCCATCAACGAGAAAGTAGACGCCGCCCGCAAGCGCATGGAGAACGGCACCTCGTACCTCACGAGCTGTCTGGCCGACTTCTTCGCCACCGTCCCCCACAAGGAGACCAAGACGACGGAGAAGTACCGCCTCCTCTCTGGCACCCTGACCTTCAAGAAGGGCACAACCAAGACCAAGCTCGACGAGACCAAGCTGGTGCCGTGGCTCAAGGCAAACGGCTACGGCGAGCTCGTAAAGGTCGAGGAGTCGACCCGCTGGGCCGATCTGAAGAAGCTGCTCAGCTACACCGGCGACATCGCAACCCTGACCGAGACCGGCGAGATCGTGGAGGGCGTCTCCGTCTACGAGACCCCGGGCATCTTCACGGTCGACGTGTAAGGAGGCACCGATATGGCAGAAACCAAGAAAACCGAGGCGGCCGCTGCTGCGGCCCCTCCTGAAGCCGCCTGCCTGACGCTCCGGCAGAAGCTCGTCGAAATGCGGAAAGCCTGCCCGGAGATCGTCAAGAAACAGCACAGCGACGGCGTCAGCTACAAGTACGCCAAGATCTACGACGTGTGGGAGAAGATCACCCCCATAATGAACGAGCTCGGCGTCGACTTCGACGTCATCAGCGAGCAGGCCACGCGCCACGCCGAGAACGGCGACCCGGTCTACTGGATCACCATGCAGACCAAGACACGCAACGGCGACAAGCTCATGTTCCTCTACGAGGCCGACCTGACGATCCGCTGGCTGAACCTCGACAACGACGACGAGACCATCGAGGCCACCGTCCACGCCGTCGGCTGGAACGATGACCCCGCCAAGGCCAAGGGCGCGGCCCACACCTACGCCCTGAAATACTACCTTTTCGAGAAGTTCACCGTCGACCAAGGCGAGGACGACCCCGACAACAGTGACTTCGGCGCGCAGGGCAAAGGATCCGGCGCTGGAGGCCGCCAGCAGGCCACACAGGGCCGTCAGGGGCAGGGCTCCGGCCGTCTGAGCGACGCGCAGCTCGCGCGCCTCTACAAGAAGGCAGAGGCCGCAGGAATGACCAAGGAGCGCACCAACGCCCGGATCGTGGAGAAGTACAAAAAGCAGGATCCGGCCACCCTGACCCGCCAAGAGTACGACGAGATCTGCACGTCCCTCGACAATGCGGCCGCACAGCATAACCAGCAAGGAGGAAACGCCTAATGTATAACCACACCGGCCTCCAAGGCCGTCTAACCGCCGACCCTGAGCTCAGATACACGCAGCAGGGCACGGCGATCACCAGCTTCACCCTCGCCAGCGACACCGGCCGCAAGACCAAGGACGGCAAGAAGATCACCAACTTCATCGAGTGCGTCGCATGGCGCGCACAGGCCGAGTTCGTCTGCAAGTACCTGAGCAAGGGCCGCCTCGTCCTCGTCGAGGGCGAGCTCACGAGCCGCAGCTACGAGGACAAGGACGGAAACCGCCGCAAAGCCGTCGAGATCACGGTCGACTCCGTCCACTTCTGCGACAGCAAGAAGGACGGCGGCCAGAGCTCTGGCAGCGACTTCACCGATCCGGGCTACTCTGAGGGCTCCGGCGACTTCACGGAGATCGAGGACAATGGCGACCTTCCATTTTAACCTGACCGCCGGACGACCGGCAGACGACCAAAAGCAGGCCACAAACAAACGACCACAGAAAGGAGGTGACGACCGTGGCATGGCTGCAAGTGCATCAGACACTCAAGGATCACCGCAAACTGTTCGACGCTGCTGACCAGCTCGAAGTCGAGCCGCCGCACATGATGGGGCTGCTCGTCTCGTTCTGGCTGTGGGCCCTCGACAACGCCCCGACCGGCAGCCTCGTCGACATCACGCCGCGCATGATCTCGCGGGCTGCTCAGTGGGACGGAGACCCCGAAAAGCTGGCGAAAACGCTGATCCGGGCGGGCTGGATCGACGAAAAAGAGGACGGGACGCTCGAGATCCACGACTGGTACGAGTACGCCGGCAAGCTGATCGACCAGCGGCAAGCCGAGAAAGAGCGCTCCCGCAGTCGCCGGGCCGCTGCTGCGGCGTCTGCCGACGCCTCGCCGGACGACCAAACGCCGACCGCAGGACGACCGGCAAACAGCCGCAAGAAAGCCGGAGGCAGAGTAGACCAGAGTAGAGAAGATAAGACAAGAGAAGGTAATACACCCCCTTCCCCCTCTGACGAGGGGAGTGACGGCGGCACGAA
>OLOA01000532.1_pt1 | contig 41257 bp, 59 predicted proteins | sample 1672201 | NCBI WGS metagenome assembly OLOA01 (sample SAMEA3136658, study PRJEB25190) | human gut metagenome
GAATAAAAGCATTCTTCAGAGGCAAAAGAAATGTAATGACACATTATCTACAAGGTTATCTAGCATTATTTCAATATAGTGAGTTACATACAATGATGATTGGTAGCAAGATGTTTCAAGATGAATTCATGAAGATTAACAACATCTTAAGTGGCATTCGAAATAAAGATATATGCCCAGAAGTCAATTTATATAAGACGTTGTATGAGTGTTGATTTTAGCTTTATATCCTAATTTATTAAATGTGTCTTATTGATAAAAATCAATGTAGGAATGTTATAGTGTTTTAAGCATTTCCAAATCGTTGAAGTATGAGATTGAATACCATCTTGTCCATTGATCAAGAGAATGGCTAAATCTAATACTTGAAGACTTCTTTCCATTTCGCTTGAAAAATCGACATGGCCTGGTGTATCTATCAGGTAGATTTCACTATTTTTCCAACGAAAATGAGCTTCCTTTGAATAAATTGTAATACCTCTTTCTCGTTCTTGACTATCATAATCTAGATAAGCATCTTGATGATCAACACGTCCTAATTTTCGAATTGTTTTTGATGTATAAAGCATACTTTCGATACATGTGGTTTTTCCAGCATCGACATGTGCTAATATTCCAGTTACTATATGTTTCATAAAAACTATTTTATCATGTTGACGCAAATGATAAAATAGAGATAGTTTTTTTCGGAGGAAAATATGAAAGTCTTAATGTTGAATGGAAGCCCACATCCAAGTGGAGTAAATGATTTGGCTTTACGTGAAATGGAAGCTGTATTTAAAGAAAATGGTATTGAAACTGAAATTGTACAAGTTGGAAATGTAGCTGTTCGTGGTTGTATGGCTTGTGGTGCATGTACGAATTTAGGCAAATGCGTATTTGATGATATTGTGAATGAAATTGCCCCTAAATTTGAAAAGGCAGATGGAATTGTTGTTTCAAGTCCAGTATATTATGCCAGTGCGAATGCAACATTGATTGCCGTATTAGATCGTCTATTCTATAGTACTTGTTTTGATAAGACAATGAAAGTTGGCGCAAGTGTTGTATCTTGTCGAAGAGGAGGGGCTAGTGCTACTTTTGATGAATTAAATAAATATTTCACGATTAGTGGTATGCCCGTTGTATCAAGTCAATATTGGAATTCGATTCATGGAAATAATGCGCTTGAAGCCAATCAAGATGAAGAGGGAAAACAGACAATGCGTACTTTGGCTCGTAATATGATTTTCTTAATGAAAAGTATTGCCTTAGGTAAAGAGGCATATGGTTTGCCTGAAAAAGAAGTAAGAAAGGGTACGAATTTTATTCGTTAAAGGTGATTGTATGGTGAATTTAAGACATTCAGATAATATATTTTATGATCGAGAAGGCGATTTATTTGTGATCACAACCGATCTAGATGGTCGTCAAGAAGTGGTTTGTAAGACCAATCTAGAATGTGTGAGTGATGTAATTGCTCGATTGTTAGATATTAACTTTAAAAAGGTTTGTGACAGTGAGAATCGTTTAAATATGTTAGGTGATTTAGAACAATTCGCGTGTGTATATGCATTAAAATTAATGACCTATAAAATAGTAAAAGGTTTGTATTTAGAGTTTCCTACTTTAGCTAAATATCAAGGTACAGCTCTAATTAGTCCACACACAGTCATTGATAATCGTAATGATGGTTATAATAATAAATATCATTTAATGTTAGTGAATGTGATTTATACATCTTTGATTCATGCGACTGTTAAGTATGCAGGTTCAAGTATGGAAGCTGAGCATATGAAAGATGTATTTGAAACGGTTTTACCAGACAATAAAGGATTGATTGAAACTTTAAATGATTTCTATGATGGAGCTATCAATGAAGCGGATCTAACGGATATTATCAAGAATATTCAAAGTGATAATACAACTAAGGCTTAGAAAAACATTTTCATCGACTGATTTTTAAAACTTGGTCGAGTACAAACAAAGCAAACATCTCTATGTTTAACATAGAGAAAAAGCAGCTAAAGCGCCTATATATAAAGCACCTAGCTACTTTATGATGTATTTTTGATGTATTTTTTATAAAATTTTGTTCAATTTATCCAGCATTTCACGCCTAGATTCGGAGTATATATGCGCATAAGTTTTTCTTAATTCACTAACAGAATGGCCCAGCCTTTCTGCGATCAATTGATCATCTACACCGGCACGAATCAGTAGAGTCGCGTGAGAGTGCCTAAAGCCGTGAGGAGAGATAGGTGGAACACCAGCAACCTGGATATATCTCTTCAAAGCAACAGCCAGTCTGGGCGCCAGAAGTGGCTTTATATGGCCAAACACAAACCAGGAGGACGAGAATCCGTCCTTCTTTTGTTGCTCGCTATAGCGACGCCTTAAGCAATCTAGAAGGGTATCCTGTAGATCAATATATCTGTTTGAGTTTTTAGATTTAGGTGGAGTAATCTCCCACGGAGCCGATTCCGTTTTTATCGTTAATGTTTTTGAAATATGCACCTGGCCTCTGCCTAGATCAACATCCGACCATTGGAGGGCAAACATTTCAGATTTACGGACACCAGTGCCATACATAAACATAAAGACATCACGCCAATACGGGTCGTCTACGCAGGATATAAAATAAGTAAAGGTTTCCTGCTCCCAGAATAACAGACTCTGATCTTTCAGGTTCCGTTTATCTTTCACGATAGGCAAAGATCTGCACGGGTTGACTTCAAGATATCCAAGTCTAACGGAATAGGAAAGAATAACAGATAGAGTATCTAGAATGCCGTTTAGAGTGGGGGCAGCATAAAGCTGACCGTTTGGTTTTTTCTTTTGAAGCAGACGGTTTCTCCACTGATCAAGAACGGGAGTCGTAAGCGCCGTAAGCTTCAGGCTTCCCAAATCATCCTGGATGTGATTTCTATAAGTATGTTCGTGCGTATAGAGAGTGGATCCTTTTACGGACATATTCTCTGCGTTTTTGCAGTATAACTGAAACATTTCATTCAAAGTGATAGAAGGCCGAGATGTAGACATTTCCAGACGGAAGGCAAACTCGGCCTCTTTTGCTTCCTTTTTTGTTTTGAAACCTCGACGACAATATCGCTGAGTCTTTCCGGTGATATCTTTACAGGAACCATAGAACATCCAGGTTCCCCTTTTTGTGTCCTTTTGCTGAGCCATAAGAGACTATCTCCTTTTATAATTTCTACGAAAAGCGACTAAAACACCCAACACTTGAACCTGATCATGAAAGTCGGCCGTCGAGAAGAGAGTCCCAATCGCATACGGACTGGCAGTCCTTAATGCAATCTGGTTCGTTTCGTTATGCGTAATAATAAAACGCAGCATAGCTTTACCTTGATACTTCACTAGCATAGGCACACCAGCACGAATAGCACCTGTGGCGCGGATCAGGCAGACGTCGCCCTTGATAATATCCGCCTTATACATAGTTTCATCAGGCATAACATAAATATAATCCGCCGTAACATCTGTAGCCGTAGAAGTGAAGACTGACGAGCTATTCGACTTAGATACAGACCCGTCCTCGTCGACCAGGGACAGAAAGCGGACAGGCTTTACTGCAGAATCTTCAAAGGCTGCGCTCATCAGATCAAGAGGTTTCAGGTTGAAGCGCTCTGCAATTTTTACAACCATATCTGGCCTTGGCGCTTTAGTTCCAACCTCCCAGCACCGTACGGTGTTATAAGAAACACCACAATACTCGGCCAAATCTCTACGACTGACACCAGACTCTTTCATCAGCTCAGGGAGCTTGGAAGATAAGACTTCATTCAATTTATTCATAATTACACCTCCTAGGTTTATATTAATCTTTTAGGTTCAAAAAGTAAATAATAAAAAATGCAAAATAATAACCGTAAAAGTTTGACAAAATGCGTTCATAGCTGTAAACTGTAGGAAATTAGGAAAAGAGCTTTTAAGAAAGAAGGGAAAGCAGATGGGATAGAGGAACTCAAAAAGAAAATCGAATTCATGCTCCAGACTATGGACCAAAAGGGTCTTGAACAGGCCTATAAAATCCTACAGAGAATCTGGATCAGACACGGAACACAGCAATAGAACACACACGGAAGAATGCAGGACTTGGAAACAGGTTCTGCATTTTTCTTTTTATAAAAGACGAGTAACCAACCTAAACAGGATTACTCGTCTTTTTCATTTAACAGCGTATCGATTGCTTTTAGTACTATCTTCTGCGAATCAGGAGACAACCTCAACAAACGCTTAAGAGTTCTGGTTGTATCAGGATCAAGATTCTGTTCAATAGCGATTTCATCTACCAGATTATCCGTATCATCTAAATACATACTACCTTTTCCTTCCTTTAGCCAGAAGTAATCGACTTTATAGACGGAGCATATCAGTCTGATAGTTTGCTCAGAAGGCCCATTTTTTCCGCTTTCTATGCCACTAATAGAGGCCTTTGACATTCCAATACTTTCACCGAAGGCCTGCATAGTTAAGCCCTTATCTTTTCTGATTGCTCGAATACGTTCATCTATACCTTTTATCATAACTACCCTCCTTTTTTTTACATTTACAGATTAACACTAACATTTAAAAAAGTAAAGAATCTTTACATTTTTATTGACAAAGGTCAAAATATGAACTATAACATAGTCAAGAGTTCAAAAGCTGAACTAGAAAGGAGAAATATGTACAATTCAAATGATTTAAAGGACATCACTAAAAAACTAGTAAAATTGGATTCCAGCAAAAGGCAATTCATAAATGGACTGATTACTGGTTTAGAAATATCTGAAGCGGATCAGAACATAAGAGAGCCAGCAGCACCAGCAGCCAAGGAACCAGAAAAACAGGAGGAGGTGAAGTAGATGTTGGAAAATATATTTTTCGGATTGCTAAGTATCCTGGGAATAATGATCCTGGTACCTATCATTTTCGGTCTTGCGATAGGAGCCATTAGAGGAACTATTAAAGGACTAAAAGAAAAGAGGGTGAACAAATGAAAAAGCTCGAATCCTTTGAAATCCTAGATGGCGGGAAAGGAATCAAGATCAACGACTTAGACCTCAGCGATTATCCGATCACAAGACTCAGAACAGAAGCAACGCCTGGATATCTAGAAATGCATATACATCTCAAATTCAGACTAGGTGCAGCCGATCCTTGGATGTTTGACTCGGTTCTAGAAAAAGATCAAAAGGAAATCGAAAAAGAATATGAGAGGGAAAACCCGTACAGGATTGAAGAATCAGAAGAAAAGAAAAAAGGGACTAAGCCCTTCTTCAAGAAAAAGTAATTAAGGAAGCTTACTAGAAAAATACTGAATCAACAGATCACGAACAAAACGCTTTGTGGCGTAAAGAAATTTCTTAAGACCGGAAGTATTCAATTCTTTTAAGTAAGCAGAACCTGCAGGAGTAAGGAAAGAAGCTATGTAATCAGTAGAAGCAAGATATTTATTCACTTCACCACTAATATAGCCACGACGAAACAATTCCTTCAAATGATTTCTGACATCATAAGAAGAAAAGCCGTCGAAAGTTAACTCCGACAGATTCACAGGTTCAGGACTTGCTTCCACTGCAGATAGAAGCAATCGAACTAAATCATGATTTAACTTCAAACGATTAACCTCCTTTCATAGGAGATTGTAACACGAAAGGAAGAAAGAGAAATGGAACACAAAACAACAGGCGCAGAGCTTCCAGACTTTGCGGAGGGTATCAACCTTCACGGAGAAAGACTAAGACTGGAAGCCTTCTATGCAGAACAAAAAAGAATCAGAAAACAGAAATTCAGATCTGGACTTGTAACAGTGCTAAACGTTGCAATCCTAATCCTGATCATTACGCTTAGCGTAGCGGTTTGGATCATGATCTATCAAATGCTTTATTAAAGGAGGTGGTGAGCTTTGCAAGTAGAAAACCTAGCAGCCTATAGATACGAGATGATGGAAAAAGGATACATGAACAAATCCGAGCTATCAAAGTTTATAGGTTGCGGAAGGAACAAAGGAAGCAAGATCTTCCAGAAAATCATGGAAGACATAAAAAAAGAAGGCTTAGAGAATATCGACAGCAACGTAATTCTAACCAAGCGCGCTGTTCAGTATCTAGGCCTTACACAAAAGAATATCGTAGAATCATACGAGCGTTCTATAAAAAAAGGCTAGAAGACCTCGTTCGAAAACGAATAAGGCTCTAGCAATAGAACACGCTTATATTATACAGCACGTGTTCAAAAATACAAGGAGGAAAAAGAAAGAATGAATTTAGATGAAACAATTGCCAAAGCAAAAAAAGCATCTGAAAATCAGTGCGTGAATGATCGTTGTAGAGAAAACTTTAAGCAACTTGCAGAATGGCTAGAGGAACTGAAACGGTATAAAGAAGAAAATCAGCCTGGAAAATCAGACAGCTATCAAAGGCTGGAAACTAATCTAGATCATTTCAAACATGAAATTCTAGAAAATTGCCTGTGGAATTTAGCGGTAGTCAAGGGAAGACCTAAACGATGTGATCGTATTAATTGCATTGACTGCGAATTTAACAAAGATCGGTCGAAAAGATGTCATGAAAAGGCAATAAAATGGCTAGAGCAGCCCTATAAAGCACCCGCAATTAAACTAACTAACTTTGAAATCGATTTATTACAAAGCTGTTCACAAGGCTATTCGCCCGAATATCAGTTCAAAAATATAAATTCTTTAACCGAGATGAGAAAAAAGGGGTATTTCAAGGGCGTTGATAGGGATGCAACACTTGAAGATATCCTAGCAAATAGCGAAATAACAGAGGAGGACTAAACATGATCAAAATTGAAAAAGAAAAACCAGCAAAGGAAGCGTTGACGCTTTTCTCAGTAGAAATTGTACTGACACCAGACAGTGAAGACCACATGCAAATGGAAGCAAATATTCAGGGACACAAATCAGAAATGAAAGCCTTTCTTGAGACGTTGGATGTCAATCCAGAGGAATATAGATCAATTTCGAAACACGCTGCAAATGCTATGCTTAGAGATTTTGTACAGCAGGTTGTGAACCTAAGCGAAAGCCTAGAAGGCGCAGAAATGGAAGAAACGGAGGACTAGAAAATGTATTACCAATTAACATTGCAATTCGCAACAAGCGAAATCGACGACGCTAAAAAAGTGTTGGAGCTAGCCAAGGAGCTAGACCTAAAGCGCGCAGGGCTAGAGGAAAAATTACCTGAGCCTGAAACATTCCCATGGGAAGAAGAAGCACCAAAACAAGAGGCACCAAAGCAGGAGGAACCTACAATTCCAAGAGCTAAAGACTGGGTGCCAATGGATGAGCATGCACCGGAGCCAGTAAAGCCTACACCTGAACCTGCGAAAGAAATCACGCTAGAAGAACTACAGAAAGCCGGCGTCGCATTTGCCAAAGAAAAAGGCGTGTCCGTACTTAAGGTGTTTCTAAATCAAATGGGTGCAAGCAAGATCTGCGATATTCCTAAAGAGAAATATCAAGAGGCGTGGGAGGCATTACATGCCTAGTCAACACGCGATTTTATCAGCCAGTGGATCCAACAAATGGATTCACTGCCACCCTTCCGCAAGACTGGAGGAATTATTCGAAGAAAAGCCAAGTGTTTACGCAGCAGAGGGAACAGAGGCTCACAGTGTAGCCGAACAGAAACTTCGTAACTGGATTGAAGGGCATCCGAGAAGAAAAGTTAAGGCTGCTAACGGAGAAATGGACGAGGCTACAAACTTCTATAAAGACTATGTTCTAGAGGTATACAACAAAGAGAAAAAGAAAAGCGATATCGCGGATCTTTTTATCGAGGTACAAGTTGATTTGACTCCATGGATTCCGGAAGGATTCGGGACATCAGACGCCGTGATCGTAAGTAATCACACGCTCCACGTTATCGATTTTAAATACGGAGAGGGTGTCAAGGTAAACGCTCCACACAATCCGCAGCTTACCATTTACGCTGCAGGAGTTATGGCGCTTTACGATTGCTTATATGATTTTGAAAAAGTTCAGCTTCATATTGTACAGCCTAGACGTGATCACATCAGCACCTGGGAGCTTACTACCGAAGAACTGGCAGACTGGATGGAGAACACGGTCAAGCCTGCAGCTATAGAAGCTTGGAACGGAGACGGAGAACAACAAGCAGGAGAGTGGTGCAAGTTCTGCAAGGCAAAAGCACAATGCGCAGCACACGCTGCAAAGATGAAAGCAATCAATGCGAGATATCAGCGCATGTGCGGAATGATTTTAACAGATCAGCAAATCGCAGAGCTTTTACCAGAACTGCCTGGACTTATTGACTGGGCCAAAGAGGTACAAGAATTCGCACTGGATCAGGCGCTAAAAGGAACACACTACGAAGGATATAAAGTTGTAGAAGGAACAAGCCGAAGAAAGATTACAGACGAGCCTAAGGCCTCTGAAGCACTTCAAAAAGCAGGATTCGACTTCGACCAGATCATGACAAAGCCAAAGCTTCAGACTATCATGGCTCTAGAAAAATTAGTCGGAAAGAAAGACTTTGCAGAAATTGTTGGTGAATATATCGAGAAACCACAAGGAAAACCAACACTGGTGCCAGTAAGCGACAAGCGCCCAGAGCTTGGAAGTGTAGCAAATGACTTCAAAGATGGTATTGATTAGAAAGATAAAAAGACTGATAGGAATCCAGTCGCCTTCAGAACACATGTGGGGGTTTAAGCCCAGGAGATCAAAAGATGAGTTCAAAAGAGGATATCAACCAGCTCGAAGAAAAGATGGTCCGCATCCGAGCCGAGATTCGAAACAGTAAACCAGGACCACACAGAAACGATCTAAAGCGACAGCTTAAAAATGTAATGCGACAAAGAATACAAATAGGAGGAACTAAAAGATGTCACAAGTAAAAACAAAATTAGTAAGATTCTGCTATTGCCATTTAGCAGAGCCACGCGCAGTGGTAGAAGGCCAGGACAAGAAGTACAGTCTTAATATTCTAATCGACAAGGAAGACAAGGAGACGTTAGCACGTATCCAGAAAGCCTATGAATTGGCTGTACAAGAAGGAATCGAGAAGTTCGGTCAATCCTTCAAGGGCAAAGTAACACCGCTAAAAAGAGAACCAGGAAGTTCAAGAGGCTTAGTCATTGACTGCGACATGGATGAAAAGTTCAGCGCGCCAGAATTCAAAAACAAATACATGCTATCTGCTAAAAGCAATAGACCGGTATCTGTAGGTTACCGAAAGAACGGAGTGACATACGCTTACTCATCTAAAGATGAGATTGAAGAAAACGTATACTCTGGATGCTATGGAGCTATCAATTTCAATCTGTACCCATTTAACACAGTAGGAACGGGAATCGCTGCAGGACTTAACAGCGTTTTAAAAGTAAAAGACGGAGAACCATTAGGAGGACACTCAAGTGTAACTACAGACTGGGCAGACGCTTCTGAGTTTGACGAGGAAACCGGAAGCGACGACCTAAGTGCCTTATTGTAAAAAGCCCATACTGCATATCGACCTGGAGACATACTCCAGCGTCGACCTTGCAGCCTGCGGGGTTTATAAATACGCAGAGAGTTTAGATTTCAAAATACTTCTATTCGGATACGCCTGGGGCGATGATCCAGTAGAAGTTTTAGATTTAATGGAAGAAGATCTGCCTTTTTCTTTAGTATCAGCACTAGCAGACGAAAACATAACGAAGGTGGCGCATAACGCAAACTTCGAACGAGTATGCCTAACCAGATACGTCAAGGATTACGCGAAGCGAGATATTCTAGGAGATGCAGTGAAAAAGAAGCTAACAGAGGATGGATTCCTGCCACCAGAACAATGGCAAGACACCTTGGTCATGGCCGCAGAGAACGGCTATCCTTCAAGCTTAGGCCAACTAGGACCCGCACTAGGGATTGAAGAAGACAAGGTGAAACTGGCTACAGGTAAAAGACTGATCCAGTATTTCTGTAAGCCTTGCAAACCAACAAAAGCCAATGGCGGAAGATGGAAAAACCTACCGGAGCATGATCCGGAGAAATGGAATCTTTTCATAGAATACAACAAGCGCGACGTGGAATCAGAACAAGCCATTTATAACAAGCTAAATAGCTTGATACCTGTATCTGATCAGGAATGGGAAAACTGGCACAGGGACCAGAGGATAAACGACAGAGGAATACATGTCGATACGCAGATCATAAAAAACGTTCAGTCCTACAGTCTAGATCATGGAATGGCACTCATGGATGAAGCCCGATATATCACAGGCCTAGAAAATCCGCAAAGCGTAGCACAGCTAAAAAAGTGGATCCTTGACCAGGAAGGGCATGACGTCGAAAGTTTGAACAAAGAAGCCGTGAAAGATCTTCTAAAAGGAATGCTAAGGCCCGAAACAAGAAGAGCCCTAGAGATACGCCAGGAGTTAGGAAAAACAAGTGTCAAGAAGTACGACGCCTTCCAGAGAGCATGCTGCGAGGACGACCGCATTAGGGGAACCTTCCAATTCTTCGGAGGCAGAACCGGAAGATGGGCCGGACGCTTGATCCAACCGCAGAACTTCCCAAGGCCTAGCTTTGATGAAGTAGATGAAGCAAGAGCACTCGTGAAGGGAGGAGCCTTCGAACTTTTAGAACTCATCTATCCAAGCATGAACGATGTATTCGCTACGATTCTAAGAACCGTAATCACACCACCAGAGGGAAAGTCCTTCATAGTAGCCGACTACTCAGCCATAGAGGCTCGAGTGATTGCCTGGCTAACGAGAACAACATGGCGCCAGGAAGTATTCAAAAAAGGCGGAGACATCTACTGTGCATCAGCCAGTCAGATGTTCGGGGTGCCTGTTGAGAAACATGGCGTAAACGGACATTTAAGGCAGAAAGGAAAAATTGCCGAGTTGGCACTGGGCTACGGAGGAGGAACGGCAGCACTGGAAGCCTTCGGTGCTAGTAAAATGGGGCTAAGCCCAGAACAGCAGCAAGAGATTGTGACGAAATGGAGACTAGCCTCGCCACGTATCAAGGACTTCTGGTACTTACTAGGCAGAGCTTTCGAGGATGCGATTACAGATAGTAAAGTCACAACTCTGGACCGAAATATGAGGGTTTTCAAAAGTAATGGAAACGTCTATATTCAACTACCAAACGGGCGCATTTTAGGTTACGTTACACCACGAATCAAGGATGGCCAGGTATCTTTTTTAGGATTGAACCAGACAACACGAAAGTGGGAGTGGACAAAAACCTGGGGCGGAAAGCTTACGGAGAACGTGGTTCAGGCTATCGCTCGAGACTGCCTATGCGAAACGCTAAAGGGCTGTGACGAGATCGGAGCTAAGACAGTCATGCACGTTCATGATGAAGTGATCTGCGAAGTACCGACAGAAGAAAAAGAAACAAAATTCAAGCAACTACTAGACGTAATGGCCAAACCAATAGACTGGGCGCCAGACTTGGTTCTAGTAGGAGATGGATTTATATCTGAATACTATAAAAAGGACTAAAACATGAAAAAACAAAATTTAATTATAGCCTTGATCTATATCACCACAGCGCTGATCATTCTAAATATTTTGAAAGACGTGTTCGGCTTAGATATAGCACAAGCGCCAAGGCTAGGAGGATAGAACATGAGTATGAAATGGACACAGCAGGAGGACAATCTTCTAAAACAACTAAACGCTATAGGTTTATCAAGTGCTGCAATTTATAAGAACTATAGAGAAGTTCTAAAAGGAAGATCACAGAGCGCTATACAGCAGCGCCTGACCTACCTGAACAAACCGCCCGAAGAAAGACGGAAGGAAGACATGGCCAGCTTTGACAATGCAGACATGCTAGAAAAAGCAATCAACCAGGCCGCAGACCGTATCTGCAACCGCCTGGACAATATCGCGAACGCTCTGGCAGTAATCTGCAGAGATATGGAAAGCAATGCAGTGGGCGCCGGAAAGCACGCTACGCACACTATAAAGCTCCTAGAAGAAATCAAGGCCAACGGAACACTCCAGCAAGGAACACAGCAAAGTATCAAACACGAGCTTCAAAAAGCGGTTTATCGGAGAAATATGAAATGAGTAACTACAAAAGAAAGCAGAGAATCTTTTATATTCTAAGTCCAGATTATCTTAAGACTCTGAAGGTTCTAACGGCTAGTGAATTAGCAAAGCTTCTAGGAATCAAAAGAGAACATCTAGACATTTATCTGGTAACGAATCCCACTTTTAGAGGCTATCCTATAGCGGAAGAATAGACAGGAGGCTGAAGGATGTATGCAATAGCAACCTGCAAGAACAGAAAACAAAAGCAATATTTCAACCAGGAAATGTCCTGGGAGGAATTCACAAAAAAACTAAAAGAAACGACCCGAACGAGAGAAACGGTGGAAGAGTACAAGAACATGACGAAGGACCAGCAGTCCAATATCAAGGACGTCGGTGGATTCGTAGCCGGAGAACTAAAAGACGGCAGACGAAACAATCAAAGCGTTCTATCACGTAGCATGATCACATTGGATGCTGACTTCGCAGACAAAGACTTTTTAGACTTGATCCGAATAACGTGCGACTTTTGCAGCGTGATCTACTCAACGCATAAGCACACACCGGAAAAGCCAAAATATAGATGGATCATTCCGTTACAAAGAGGGGTGTCACCGGAAGAATACGAGGCAATCGCTCGAAGAATTGCAAGTACAATCGGAATGGAATACTTCGACGACACAACGTATCAGCCAGCACGAATGATGTTCTGGCCTAGCACCAGTAAGGACGGAGAATACATCTGTGAACAACTAGGAGACAGAAACGCGTACCTGAATCCGGATGAGATCCTGGCGCAGTACAGAGACTGGCATGACATCAGCTACTGGCCTCGCTCTAACAGAGAGACAGAACTGCATCACAGCGACATAAGACACCAAGAGGACCCACTGTCTAAGTCTGGATGGATTGGCGCCTTCTGTAGAGCCTACACGATCCAAGAAGCGATTGAGAAGTTCATACCGGAGGAATACACGCCGACAGAGGACCCGAACCGCTGGACCTATACGAACGGATCCACAGCCGGAGGCTTGGTGATTTACGACGACAAGTATGCCTACAGCAACCACAATACGGACCCGACAGGGCAGCAGCTATGTAACGCCTATGACCTTGTAAGGATACACAAGTGGCCAGATGACGAAAAGAGCACGGAGAAGATGCAAGACTTGATGTCGTCAGACGAGGGCACGCGGAAGCAGCTTATAGACGACAAGAAAGAACAGATTCACGAGGACTGGGACGACTTCAAGGATGACACCGCGAGGGGTTCGCAAGGGGTAGAAGACAGTAAAGAAGAAGTAAACGAGGACTGGCTGAATGCCATGGACATGGACAAGAAGGGAAACTTCAAACCCACAACAGACAATATAGTCCGGATACTTTTAAACGATCCAAAGCTTAAAAATGGAGTTGGAGGCAATGACCTATTCGCACAGAAACCTGTCAAAAAAGGAAACCTTCCATGGTGGACCTACAACCCAAGTGATCCAACCTGGACGGATACGGACGACGCAAGCTTCAGATACTATCTAGAAAAAAAATACAACATTGTAGCAAAAGGAAAAGTGGATGACGCTATAGCCTATGTCCAGGAGAGAAACAGCTTTCACCCAGTACGAGACTATCTAGACACGCTAGAATGGGACGGCATACCAAGACTAGACACTCTATTTATAGACTATCTAGGAAGTGAGGACTCAGAGTACAGCAGAGCGGTCGCAAGAAAAGCCTTTACCGCAGCCGTGGCCAGAATCTACACACCAGGATGCAAAATGGATTATATGCCGGTTCTTGTAGGACATCAGGGAATCGGAAAGAGCCACATGCTAAGCATCATGGGCGGAGATTGGTTCAGTGACAGCATAACCACAATTGCAGGCAAAGAAGGATACGAAGCCTTGCATGGATCATGGGTGATTGAATGGTCCGAATTATCTGCAGCTAGAAAGGCAGATATCGAGTCCATGAAACAGTTCATAAGCAAGAGGGACGACCGATACAGAAAAGCCTATGCAAGACGAGTTACGGATAATCCAAGGCAGTGCGTGTTTTTTGGAACGACAAACGATGACGAGTTCCTAAGAGACTACACAGGAAACCGAAGATTCTGGCCGATCAACACGGATATATCGAAGGCAAAAAAGATTGTGTTTGATGATCTACCAAAAGAACGAGATCAGATCTGGGCCGAAGCCAAGCAGAGATTCAAGGACGGAGAAAAGTTATTCCTTCAGGGCGAAGCTTTGACCGGAGCTGAACAGATGCAAAAAGAGCACACGTTTACCAGCGTCCGAGAAGACATGGTCCGCGACTATCTAGATAGAAGGTTGCCTGAGGGCTGGAAAGATATGGATTTATACGCCAGAACCCAATGGCTAGAGGATCCGAAAAACGAGGGAACAGAGGAACGAACAAGAGTCTGCCTTTTGGAAATTTGGTGCGAAGTTTTGAATGGGGCCAAGAACAAATTCACAAAAACGGATCAGGTAGAACTCAAGGCAATCATGGAAAGCATAGGATGGGTTCGTACTAAAAACCCGTTAAGATTTGGAGGTATTTACGGACGCCAGAAAGCTTATGTACCTCCGCAAGATGCTTATTTATACAGTCAATAAAGTGGCAACGTCTGACAACGCACTCAAAAAAGCAAAGTGGAAACGACGGCAACGAGCAAACAACGCTAAAATTTATGCACTGTTGCCGGAGTATCACCGCATAAAATAGGGACATCCTATATATCTGACAACGAGACAACTATAAATTAACTAACTTAATAAATATAATAATATATAGTGTAATACAGTACATATGTATGCATATGCGCGCGAGAAAATATAGTATATATATATAAAGTTTCTGAAGCGTTGCTTTTGACACCAGGTTGTCACCCCTAAAAATCAACAGAAAAGGAGACACAGAAATGACTTATGATGAATTTCTGGAAAACTATAGTGAAGCAAGAAAGGTAGACACAAAAATGACAGTAAATGAAAGCAAAAGATTTCATTTCTTGATGCATGAAATAGACGCAAGAATCAACAACGAAACAATGGACCGTTATGGAATCGAAAGGCAGAGCCTGGTCGCTATGGAAGAACTAGCAGAACTGCAAAAGGCAATTTCTAAACTGGTACGTAATCCGGAAGAAAGAACAAAGCCTTTAGAATTCAAAGGACTAAGACATAACCTAATCGAAGAAATGGCGGATGTAATAATTTGCATGGATCAGCTAAAGGAATATTACAATATCAATCACGCTGAAATTCAAAGCGTTATAGCTTCGAAACAAGCAAGACAAGCCAAAAGGCTAGAGGAGGAATAGTACATGAAAGAAACTAGGATGTATATCAAGTGCGACCGATGCGGAAAAGAGACATCAGTCGGAATCGAAAAGAGCAAGATTGAAAACGGAAAGACAATCGAAACCTGGGAAGGACTTCCAGACGGGTGGATCACCACAAACGACAAGAAAGATTTGTGTCCAGACTGCGCCGAGCGGTATCGCGAACTTCAAAAGAAGTTCTTCCAGAAATGATAGAAAATCAAGTAGAAAATTATCTGATCAAAAAGGTATCAGCACTAGGCGGTAAAGCCTGGAAGTTTGTAAGCCCAGGAAACGCAGGCGTGCCCGATAGATTGATCACATATAATTCAAAGGCTTTCTTCGTAGAAGTAAAAAGGCCAGGCGGTAAGCCTAGAGCCCTACAAAAAGCCACAGTAGCCCAAATACGGGCAACAGGTATGAAAGTATACTGCATCAGCACAAAAGCCCAGGTGGACGAATTAATAAATCTGATGCGGTCTGGAATCATACCGGAGGAGCGACACTTTGACAGAATTTAAACCTCATGACTATCAAAAGAAGGCTATCAACTTCGGACTGGATCATAAGAAGTGCGGCCTTCTTCTCCCTATGGGAGCCGGAAAGACTGTAACCACGCTAACGATCATCAGCCTTCTAAAACTAATCGACACAGAAAAAGTTCTGATCATTGGCCCTGTGCGCGTAATAAAAAGCACGTGGCCGGAAGAAATAGAAAAATGGAGTCACACTAAGGACTTGAGCTATTCAATCATAGCAGGCACTCCAAAGCAACGTGAGAAGGCCCTGCGACAAAAGGCAGACATTTATCTCATAGGCAAAGAGAACGTTACCTGGCTAGTAGACAACAAATACTTTGACTTTGACATGGTAGTGATTGATGAATTATCAACTTTCAAGAATCCAAAAAGCCAGAGGTTCAGAGCCCTAAGAAAAGTTATGCCGCTAGCTGACAGATTTATAGGCCTAACCGGAACACCAGCGCCGAAAGGAATCCCGGATCTTTGGAGCCAGATATACTTGATCGATCAGGGAGAAAGATTAGGTAGAACATTAACTCAGTTTCGAGAAAGATATCTAATTCCAGGAAGAAGAAACGGGATGATTGTATACGATTGGAAGCCAAGACCAGACGCAGAGGAAAAAATATACAAGAAAATAGGTGACGTATGCATGAGTCTGGATCAGGCAGACTGCGCCAAACTTCCACCGGTTCAGTACTTGAAAAAATCAATCGAGCTACCTCAAAAAGCAATGACAGAATACCACGCTTTCAAACGTGAGAAGGTTCTGGAACTTGATAACAACGAATCATTGCTAGCAGCCAACGCCGGAGTGCTATGCGGTCAGCTTCTACAGATGACATCAGGAGAAATCTATAAACGCGATCAGCTAGGAAATAAGCTCGAAGAAGTAGCTACCCTTCACGCGGCTAAACTTGAGGCACTAGACGACTTGATCGAATCAGCAAACCAGAACCCGGTGATGGTGTTCTATTACTTCAAACACGAACTAAAACGAATCAAGGAACATCTGAAAAAGCAAAAGATCGAAGTAAGAAGTCTAAACAGTGAAAAAGATGTCAAGGACTGGAACGACGGAAAAATAGACGTGCTGCTTTTGCATCCAGCAAGCGCAGGACACGGACTGAACCTTCAATGTGGTGGACATATCGCAATCTGGTACACACTTCCAAACTGGAACCTTGAACTGTATCAGCAGGCAAATGCCAGAATCTACAGACAAGGGCAGAAACAAAACGTGACAATTTATCAGATCGTAGCTAGAGGCACAGTAGACGAGGACATGCTGGATGCACTAGAACACAAGAACATAACACAGAAAGCCTTAATCGAAGCTTTAAGGAGGTAAAACATGACTTATGATGAATTAATTCCAGAACTAAAAACGGTGCGCTACTGCTGCCACCGTTTGATTGAATTGAATCAGGAATTGGAAGTACTAAACCACCAGACAACAGGTCTTGCAAAGTCTGGAGGAATCGAACTGACTGCAGAACAGAAAAAAAGCAAGTGGCCTATGCCGACATACCAGCATCAGTACCACAGCCCGCTCGGGCTATTTGAAGAGATATCAGCCAAAGAACAAGAACTGCATCACTTCCAGAAAAGACTGACGGACCTAAGATGGACAGAACTTCTAGACTTGCAAGACCAGAACATTCTATGGGATCTGTATATTCATAGAATCAAGGCCGTTGACGTTGCGGAGAAATATGGATACACAAGACAAGGAATGTATAAGCATCTAATGGCAGAGGTAAAAAATCTGACAAAAGACTGAAAAGTTTACACTGTAAACCGCTTTCGGGTGGTATATTAGTACTTGTAAAAGAGGACCGATAGAAAAAGGCCCTCTTTTCTTTTACCCGGAGCGTCCTCCTTTCTAAAAAAACGAGTGCTTTCTAATCAACGTTAACCGCAGCTACGACAAATTATGGACATTAATTTTAGTATTTCAGCGCTCCGGGTAATCATAGACAACAAAGAAGCCTTAGCAGCTTCTTTTTTAATACAACAGAGGTGAACACACATGAACATTAGAGACATAAGAACATGCGACCTGAAGCCTTACGAGAACAACCCACGACTCAACGAAGATGCCGTCGAATTAGTCGCGGCATCTATAGACGAGTTCGGATTCAAGCAACCAATTGTTGTGGATAAAGACCTGATCATCATTGCAGGACACACGAGATGGAAGGCAGCACAAAAGCTAGGCCTTGAGACAGTGCCGTGCATCCAGGCCGACGATCTAACACCAGCACAGGTGAAAGCCTACCGACTGGCAGACAACAAAGTCGCGGAAGCAGCACGATGGGACCTTGACGCTTTACAGTTTGAACTGGAAGAGCTAGACAACATGGATTTCGATATGGAGCCTTTCGGATTTGAGACAGAAACATTCGACGAACAAATCGCAGAGGACGACAACTTCGAGCCAGAGATTCCGGAAGAACCAACAACCAAAAGAGGACAATGCTGGATGCTAGGAAGGCACAGATTGATGGTCGGAGACAGTACCAAACGCCAGGATGTAGAAAAGCTTTGCAGCGACGCTACCATAGACATGGTCGTAACTGATCCACCGTATAACGTAGCCCTAGGGCAACACATGAGGCCTTCAGAGGCTAAGCAGCTACACCGAAGAACCGACGGACTGGTCATTGATAACGATTCATGGGAAGACGACGAGGGCTTTATCGAGTTTTTAAAAGTAGCCTTCGAGAACATGACAGAACAGCTCAAGCCTGGAGGTGCCTTCTACATTTGGTACGCATCTACACAGAGTAAGAACTTCCTGGAAGCAGCAGAACGCGCAGGTCTAAACATCCGACAAACGCTGATCTGGAACAAGAACACCTTCGCACTGGGTCGCCAGGACTACCAGTGGAAACACGAGCCATGCCTTTACGGATGGAAAGATGGCGCAGCCCATTACTTCGTCAATACTAGAAACCTTGTAACCGTACTCGAAGATACAGAGAACCTGGACATTGACAGCATGAAGAAGGACGAGCTTAAAGGCCTTCTAAAATCAATCCTGGGGGGGTGCAAGGACACAACGATTCTGGACGAGAAGAAGCCCACGAAATCCGATCTGCATCCAACTATGAAACCAATCCCACTGATTGCAAGGCAGATCAAGAACAGCAGCAGAGCTGGAGAAAACGTGCTGGACCTATTCGGAGGTTCAGGCTCCACGCTTATGGCCTGCGAACAGCTAGGACGGAGGTGCTTCATGATGGAGTATGATCCACACTATGCCGATGTAATTATCAAGCGCTGGGAAGATTACACCGGAGAACAGGCGGAGCTGATATCAGATGCCTGCTAAGGGATTAGCCGGACGCACAAAGTCCGAAGCGGCAAGACAGCGCAAAGACCCAATGCAAAACCTGAAGCCATTCACGAAAGAGAATGCTGCAGAGATGGGACGCAAGGGCGGAGCCGCAAGCCAGAAAGTCCAGAAAAAGAAAAAGAAGCTAAAACAATGCCTGGCCGCAATCCTAGAATTGGAGCCAAGCGAAAGAAACAAAGAGAAGCTGATCGACATGGGACTAGAAGATGACGAGCTCAGCAATCAAATGCTTCTAGCCGCAACCATGTTCAACAAAGCCACACGCGGAGACGTAAGGGCTGCAGAATTCATTCGAGACCTTACAGGACAGCAACCAGTCACAAGCCTAGACAGAGCCAGAACGAAGCTGATGAACGCACAGGCTGAACAGATCAAGAGACAAGGCGACCCTTCTAAAGAGATTACGAAACTGGATCTTTTATTGAAAGCTATGGACACAGTAGCCGGAGACGATAGTGGAACTAACTGAGAAACAGAAAGAGTTCTGGAATCATAAACCGAGCCGCTGGAACATAAAAGAAGGGGCTACACGTAGCGGAAAGACATGGCTGGACTACTACATCATCCCGAAACGGATTCGAGCTATAGAGGGCCTTCCAGGCCACGTGTTTTTGATTGGAAATACAAAGTCAACGCTCGAAAGAAACGTTCTAGAACCCATGCGAGAATTGTATGGCCCAGAACTAGTTGGAAGAGTAAGACCAGACAACACGGTAAAGCTTTTCGGCCGTAACTGCTACGCGATAGGCGCAGACAAAGAAAGCCAAGTCACAAAGATACAAGGGGCCTCAGTAGCGTATTGCTACGGAGACGAAGTCGTAACCTGGAATAAGAAAGTATTTGACATGCTAAAATCCCGTCTAGATAAACCGTATAGCTGCTTTGATGGAACCTGCAACCCGGACAATAAGAATCACTGGTTTTTAAAGTTTCTAGAATCAGGAGCTGACATCTTCCGGCAGAAATATACGATTGAAGACAACCCGTTTTTGCCGCAGGAGTTCGTGGAAAACCTGAAACTCGAATATCGAGGGACAGTCCTATACAACAGATACATACTAGGAGAATGGTGCAACGCGGAAGGGCTACTCTTTCCACAGTTTGCAGACAATCCAGACGAGTGGGAAGTTAAAGGAGAACTCCCACTTTTTAACATGATCAATATAGGCCTGGACATAGGCGGAACACGTTCACATAGTAGTTTCGTTGTAACGGGAATCACAGTAGACTTTTCTGAAATAGTAACCTTTGCGGAGCGTAAAGTGGTACACGCTAAAGGAACTATAGACGCAGAAAGACTTTGCACAGAGACCGTCGACATACTCAGAGCTTTATGGATTCAGGGATTTGTAGTATCAAGCCTTTTTGTGGATAACGCAGAACAAGTTATTTTGAATAGTATACGAGTAGCCGTACAGAGGGCCGGATTCCCAACCAACGTGATAGATTGCAGAAAGACGGATGGAAAAACAAGAATTCTTACATATAACATGATGCTGAATAGACATAAAATGCTCTTTCAAGGCGTGCCAATGGTAGTCGAAAGTTTGAGTACAGCTTTATATGATACAAAGTCAAAAGAAGACAAGATTTTGGATGATTTTACAACCGACGTCGATACACTCGACGCGCACTTTTATAGTTGGTCGCAGTATATGGACCTGATCACAGGAAGGAGAACTTAAATGAGAATTTTATTCACAATACTAAAGGACTTAGGATATCCTGTGAGCCAGGAAGTCCAAGACTACTACAACAAGATCCAATTCTGGAACGATTGGTGGAAAGGCTACGTTCGAGATTTTCATAAATACAAGATCAAGAATAACGAAGGAAACTCAAGAGAAGTCAAAAGAAAACAGATGCGAATGGCTAAGAAAATCTGCGAAGACTGGGCCGATTTACTTTTGAATGATAAAACCAGAATCCTGGTAGAGTGCAACGAACATGGAACTGACGTCACACAAGAATTCTTGACTGGAGACAAAGAAGACCAGAACGGCGGAGTTTTAGGAAACAGCAAGTTCTGGAAGCTAGGAAACAAAGCGGTCGAGAGAGAATTCGCACAAGGGACCGTGTGCTTCTATCTGCAGCTTGTAAAGCCAACAGTAAACAAAGGACAGCTAAGTGCCCAGAGCGTACAAATCAAAGCTATCAAGGATGCACAGAAAATAGTGCCGTTGACCTACGACGAGGAAGATATCTCAGAAATCGCATTAGCTAGTGAGTATACGCAAAACGGGGAAAGCTTTATGTACATCCAGGTCTTCAAGCAAGAGCAAGAAGGCTATCAAATCTACAACCACTACTTCAAGATCAACAATGTGGCAGGAGACGCTGTAGGCTATGAAAGAGTATCAGCACCACACGGCGAAGCAATCAGTTACAAGCTACCTTGTAAGCCTTTTGTGATCCTAAAGCCCAATATTGAAAACAACATAGCAGACGTACCATTAGGGATGTCAATCTACGCAAACGCAATCGACATGCTGGAAAGCTGCGACTTGGCATACGACAACTTATTCATGGATACTTTGCTAGGAAAGAAAAAGGTTTTCATGGATCAGGCATTATTTAGCATGAAGCCAACAGCCTACGCGCTAAACGATAAAGGTGAACGAGTACCAGTAAGGCAAGAACCAGACGTCGGTGCAACTTTGGAGAAATCTCTATACGTAAGTACGGGAACACAAGTAAGCCCAGACAAGCCTCGACTTTTTGAGGAATACAATCCCAGCCTTCGAGTTGACGAGAACAAAGAAAACGTTCAATTCAATCTAAATCTTTTATCAAGCAAATGCGGACTCGGGCAAAACCGATACCAGTTCAGCATCCAGAACATGACCACAGCAACGCAGGTTCGTGCAAGCAATAAAGAGCTGACAGAAAGCGTCTGGAAGCAACGTATCGCAATCCAGGACGCCCTTACAGAGCTAACGAGATCGATTATCATTCTAGGCAAAGAGAAGTGCCACATATCCGGGCTTGATCCAGACGTTCGCATCACAATTCAATTTGACGACACCATGTTTTCAGATGAGGAAGCGGAGCGCCTAAGAATGCTTCAGGAAATCTCGGCCGGCATCCTACAGAAATGGGAATATCGCGTCCGATACTACGGAGAGGACGAACAGACCGCACGCGAGATGACCGGAGAAACAGAGAACCCGGCGGACAGAATTCAAAGTATGTTCTTCCAGCAAGAGGGAACACAAATCGAAGAGGGGCCAGAGGGTGAAGCCTAATGCTAGAACCGAACTACCTGCAGAACGTAGGTGACGACCTAGAAAAGCTGTATCAGGAACTGGCTACAGAAATACTGGTGGACATAGCGGAGCGGATCAAGATGAATCAGGACGCTATGACAAGCACAGCGGAGTATTTAAACAACAAGCTAAAACAACTCGGGTTGCAGCAGGACTGGATTAACAAAAGACTAGCTGAAATACTTCACACTTCCGAAGAAGAAGTCGATCGGATCATGCAACAGAGCGCTTATAAAAGTATCCGCGATACCTTCGACAGACTAGAGGCTGGAGGATACGACACAAGCGGCTTAGAATTTTCAGATCAGATCAAAAAAGGAACATCAGCACTGTGGGGAGATATCCAGAACCTTACAAGGACCACAGCTCAACTGGCTAGCGACACTTTTATGAGATACTACGACATGGCTTATCTTCAGGTATCAAGCGGAGCTTACTCACTAGATCAAGCAACCGCAAACACAATAGATAAGCTATGCAGAGAAGGCCTAACAAAGGTATCCTACCCAAGCGGTGCTCAACGATCAATCGAGGCGGCCGTTCGATTGGCAGTACGAACCGCAGTAAACCAGAACGCCCTGGCTTGCGAGAAATCGGTCATTGATGAGCTAGATATAAATCTAGTACAGACAAGTGCCCACATAGGAGCCAGACCAAGCCACGCAGCCTGGCAAGGGAAAGTGTTCTGGGTAAACTATCCGGAAGGAAATTACGAGAACTTTTATGAGGCCACAGGATACGGAACAGGCGCAGGACTTGGCGGATGGAACTGTAGGCATTCGTTTACTGCATACTTTCCAGGAATAAGCGAGGATTACAACAAGCCTGTAAATCCTAAAGAAAATGACAGAATATACCAGATGGAGCAAAAGCAAAGGTCCTACGAAAGAAACATGAGAAAGTGGGACAGAGAGCGCCGTGTGAAAGCCGCAGCAGGCCTAGACACGACGAAAGAGGATTACTGGTATAAATACAACAAGATGAGACTGAAGGAGCTTGTGGACGCTTCTAAGGGCCAATTAAAGAGAGACTATTCAGCCGAGAAGATAGGCGGAACAAAAGGCAGACCTTACAAGCCTGTAAGAAGGCCAAAGAAACGTGTTTCTTCATCACCAAGTTATAGCAGCCTTGGTGAGATTGATCCTAAAAAATACGGGGACCCTGAAAACTTAAACACAACTAAAACGATATTCACTGATGAAAGAGCAATGCACATAAAAGAAAGGCATCCAGATATATACGATCTTGTTGTAAAACACGCAAAAGATATACTGGAAGACCCGGACGCAACATATCTTGAAGAAGCCCGAGAAGATACAGTGTGGGCGGTTAAACAGATAGAATCAGATTCAGGAAAAAGCGTACAAATGGTAATCAAGCTATCGCAAGGGCAAGAAAACGAGGGGAAATACAACTCCGTGATTACTGCATATACTATAAGATCAAGAAGAATCGAAAACAAAGCGAAAAACGGAAAGCTAAAGTTGCTTTACAAAAAGTAAAAAAGATGCAATACTGTGTATACAGAAAGTATTCGAAGTGGGTAAATGATGCAACTCACACGCCGAAGTGGCCAAAAGGGAACCCGGGTACGCATCACCGGGCGAATACTTACTGTATGGAGCCGCACTAGAAATAGCGCGGTTTTTTAGTAGATAGGAGGCAGAACATGTCGGAAGACTTCAGAACGATATACAAAATTCTATCAATTCTGCAAAAATCAATGGACTATGAGGTTGTAGACATTCGAAGACTTTCAGCGGATAACCTAGACATCACAGAACCGAAAAGAAAAGCAATTCTAGGCATGCTACTGAAAAATGGATACATTGAGGGATTCCAGGTGATCCAATACATAGGAGATCAAACACCAAGCATTGAAGGGCTAGAGGGTATCCGAATAACACTAAAGGGACTAGAATACCTAGAAGAAAACAGCTTGATGCAGAAAGCCGCAAGACTAGCAAAAGGAATTGCGGAAGTACTATAGAACACAACTAAACAAGGACAAGAACCGTGCTAGAAATGGCGCGGTTTTTATTATGCCCTAAGCATGGCGTTTAAAAGGCTTGGCTACCCCTCGGCAAGGGATATAAAAGGCCGGACTCGATACTGGAGTGAACCAGATATAAAAAACGCAGGAGGACAAAATGGAGTTTTTAAAAGAAATCTTAGGTGAGGAATTGTACGCGCAGGTTGCAGCTAAGCTAGAAGGAAATAAAACTGTAAAATTAGCGAACCTCGCCTCAGGAGACTACGTTTCTAGAGCAAAATATGACAGCGACATGCAAGCCAAAGAAACGCGCATTCAAGAGCTAACACAAAGCGTCAAGAATTTTGACGGAGTAGACGTAAAACAACTACAGAAAGACGTCAACGACTGGAAAACAAAGTACGATCATGACTTGGAAGAAACAAAACGTGACAGCGCAATTCGTTTAGCTATCGCGAAATCTGGAACCTTATCCGAAAAGGCCTTGATGGGGTTACTAGATAAAGACAAGATCAAGTTTGATAAGGATGGGAAATTAATAGGACTTGACGAACAAATCGAAGCTATCAAGAAAGAGGACAGCTTCTTATTTAAGGCAGCAGAGTCAAACGAGCCAAAACCAGGAAACGACGTCGTGCTTGGTGGAAATCACGAAGAAAGTCCAAAACCAGAGGCACCAACAACTCTAGCTGCAGCTATTTCAGAACATTACAAAAAATAGGAGGAACTAAAAGATGCCAATTACATTAGAGCAATCAAAAGTCGGTTTAGCCGATCACGTAGACCAGCAGGTCATTGATGAGTTCCGTAGGGACTCTTTTATTTTGGATCGTTTAACTTTCGATAACGCAGTATCACCAGGAACAGGTGGCTCGACATTAACTTATGGCTATTTGCAATTAAAAACACCATCAGTGGCTGAAGGTCGTAAATTGAATAGCGAATACACAGCAGGAGAAGCAGTAAAGACTCAGAAAACTACAAACTTAAAAATCTTCGGTGGAGCCTACGAAGTAGACCGTGTATTAGAAGATACGGCAGCAAGCTCAGAAATTGCATTCCAATTAGCTCAGAAAATCATTGCAGTAAAGAACAAATTTCACTATGACTTCATTAACGGAAAGTCAACAGCCAAAGGAACTGCTGCAACAGATAACACAAGCTTTGACGGTTTGGATACATTAGTAAAGGGAACAAATACGGAAGAGAAAAACGCAGACGCAGCCTTCGATTTATCAACAGCCGCAAAGATCAAAGAAAACGCAGACGCCTTCACTTTTGCATTGGATTCTTGGCTATCAACTTTCTCTGTAAAACCAGACGCTTTATTAGTAAACCGCAAGACAGCAACTGTTTTAAAAACAATCGCTAAAATGCAAGGATACTACACAAGATCAGAGAACAGCTTCGGCCAAGGCGTAGACAACTACGACGGAATCGCAATCGTTGACATGGGAGAATACTACAACGGAACTAAATCTGTAATGTGTGTACCTATCGACGACTCAACAGGAACAACAAGCATTTACGCTGCAAAATTCGGATTGGATGCCGTACACGCAGTAAGTCCACAAGGACAAAAAATTATCCACCAATACATGCCAAACTTAAGCGAACCAGGGGCTGTTAAAAAAGGTGAAGTAGAAATGATTGCTTCTATCGTTTCAAAAGATACAACTAAAGCCGGTGTATTCCGTAATGTACAAGTAGCTCCTGTCGCAGCAGCGCGAGAAGGTAGTTAGGAGATAAAACATGATCCTAAGCTTTGAGGAATACACAGCCTTAGGTGGAACGCTACTGGATGAGGTGGAGTACTCACAAATTGAACCAAGAACCGAAAGCCTTCTAGAAGCATACATTCGAGAGAAGATTCCATACTGGAAAGTTCAGGCTTTGGAAGACTACGACATGGACCTAAAAAAAGTAGTCCTGTACCAGATTGACTTCATAGAAGCACATGGCGGCATGGATTGCTTCGTGGGTTCTAGCGATATGAACTTCAAAGGCGCAACCACAAGCGGTTTCTCGTATTCCGTAGATAATGCAAAAACGATAAGGTTCCATGACATACCCTTATCCAGCCTAGTAATATCAGAACTTGACTACCAATTACTCAAAGCAGGACTAGCCTGCCAGGCGGTATGGTAAAAAGCCCGAGATGGCTTAGGCCGCACACAATAAAAGTCATGAACATTCTAGGAGAAGAAAACCTGGAAGAAACTACGTCAACAGCAACGGTCCAACACGTAAAGGTTTCCAAAACAAAAGCCCGGACTTATGGACAGACGGGCGCCAGTAATTCAGATACGATCCTCATAACGATAGACGTGAACGATTATAAGGCGGACAAGGTTCTAGTTTCCCCTTCAGAATTTAAGAAGCCAGATACTCAATTCACAATTAGAACCGGGGACCGTATCGAAACACACGGCGACATTTACGAGATCACAAATGTGAATATCCTAAATCCCCTGAGAAACACACCAGAATTCATAGAGGTAACATGTGAGTGAGTATCATCTAAAAGTTATAGTCGATATCCCGGTGGCACAGCTACAGGCCAGAGGAACCAAAGCGCTCCGCCGATCTAGATTGAAACTAAAGCAGCTTATAGTTCAAGACACGAACAAAAACGTGCCTATCGGAAAAGGAACGCTGAGAACATCAGCTTTAAGATGGGCGGCACAGGATAACGACTGGATCATATGGGATACACCATACGCACACTTCCAACATACAGGAAGAGTGATGATCGGAACCCATAGCCACAGTCCATGGGCTAAACACGGAGAAACAAAAGTCTATACAACTCGAAGTTTGAGCTATAGACAAGGAGGTTCTGAGTGGTGGCCTAAAACTTCGAAAGCACGAAAGACTGCCTGGATGGAAGGCGTGAAAAAGTTTTTTAAGGAGGAATTCAGATGAGTGAAAAGAAGATCATAAAGCTGGAAGACGTTAAACAGATTGAAGATGGATTATATACTTTCTTTTCTTCAATCAATATCAACAACATACCGTGGTGCCTGGAGTATTTCAACGACTCCAAGCACACTGCTTTACTTTTCAAAAGTAGCGGATATACGGAAGAAATAGAACACTATCTGGGTGGTGGCTATAGAGCTACATACCCTTTTGAAATTTATATTCAAGCAAGCAGAAAGGACACGAAAGCACGCCTGGACTTATCCAGAATACTGTATGCACTAGCACAGGCACTCGCGGAAGAAGAGGCGCAAGGTTTCCCAAGTCTCGTGCTAGACGAAGCAACACCGCAAGAGGTCGCACTCACAACGCTACCTTCAGACTACACGGGAGAAGAGGCCGCGCTTTCAACTTTCTATTGCTCTATGACATTAACCTACGAAAAGAAAGGAAGGTTTGAATAATGGCAGCAGCAGAACTACCTAACAGAGAACTCAAGGTCGAAGACAACCTACATTACGTCAAATTCACAGGCTCGGAGAGCTACGTTCTAGCTAACAAGGGATTGACAAACTGGGAGCAAGCCTTGAACGCTACAACAGATGATGGGGTGCAATATATCGGAGAAGCGGGAAGCCAAAGCCAGGTTACAGGCTATGCGCCTACTGTATCCTACGAGGGCCGAGCATATCCAGGGGATGCATTTAACTACTGGGTATACTTGCAAGGTAAAGAACAAAGAGTCGGTTCTACTTTTGAAGAAATCGAAGTGGAAACATGGAACGAGAAAACAGCCAAATCTGGGGACTTTGTAGCTTATCAAAGAATCTACGAAGTGCAACCAGATAACCCAGGAAGCGGAGAGGCCGGAGGCAAACTAATGTGCTCTGGAACATTCGCACAACAAGGCGATCAGGTAAAGGGAACGTTTAACATTAAGACGAAAACATTTACCGCAGACAGCGCCACAGAGTAAAGCACTTAACTATACAAGGAGGACATCATGGAACTAAAGTTACAAAAGCAATTATTTAAAGATATCGAAATCGACGGACACAGATTCAGAGTCGATGTAAAGGACACTTCTAAAATTGAAGCCTTAGAAAGCTGGGCTACAGAGCAGAATTCTCTAAGCAAATTCGGAAAAGAATCACTAGAGGACTGTCCTGTTTTAATTGATAAGATTCTAGGAGATGGAGCCTTTGAGACACTATTTAAAGGATACGAAGGAAGCTCGGCACAGTTTGAACTTTGCTTCACATTACACAGCATCTTCCAGGATGAATTTTTAAAGGATCAGCAGGCAAAAGCTGCGGAAGAAGAAAAGAAGAATCTGGACAAAATCGACAAGCTTTGCGAATCTATGGACAAATTTAACAGGACATTAGAATACGCAGACAAACGATATGGAGGAAGAAATGCTGTGGCTAGAGAGAGAAGACCTTCCGGAAAGCATAGACGTTAACGGAACGAGTCTAGCTATCTATGCAGACTTTAGAACCTGGGTCCGAGTTGACAGCGTTATACAAGATAACGCAATACCAGAAGAACTGAAGCTGCCCATTATTTGCGATCGAATAGGAATCAATCCGTTCACTTTTCAAGGTGATCAGAAAGACCTATGGAAAGCAATAATGGGCTTTTATTTTTGCGACAAAAAGCCTAGAGAATCTTATGCCAAGACAAACGGACGACAAGGCTATCGATTCGAATACGATATGGACCTTATATATGCAGCCTTTAGACAGCAATACAATATTAACCTTTTAGATGCCAAACTTCACTGGTTCGAATTTAAAGCACTTTTTAATGCACTAAACGACGATACCATGATTATACGAGTTATTGGTTACAGAACCAGAGACATTTCAAACCTAAAAGGGGAAGAGAAAGCTCATGCACAACGTCTAGAGAGATACTACCGTCTACCAGAGGAAGAAGGGCCCGAAAAGGAAAGAACACCGCAAGAAATAGAAGCAGAACTTCTGGCCAGATTAGAAACCTAGGAGGTTGAAAAATGGCATCAGGAGCTGATGGAACAATTAAAGTCAAACTAGGACTTGACGACAGCGAATACAAAAGCGGCCTTAGCGGAGCTCATAAAAGCGCGGAAAGCTTCGCAGACAAGGTGAAGTCAACCTTCGTAGGCGCAACGGTATTCAAAGCCGCCAGCAAAGGTTGGGACTTAATATCTGGATCAATCGGAAAAGCAACCGCCCGATTAGATGCCATGCAAAAAGCTAAACAAGTTATAGGAGTTTTAGCAGGAAGCAGTGAAAAAGCTGCGAAGGTTGTAAACAATTTAAGTGACGCTGTAACGGATACCGCGTATGGACTAGACACAGCCGCCACTTCAACACAAAAACTGGCTACATCAGGACTGGGCTTAGATAAGTCTACTCGAATGGTAAAGGATATGATGGACGCCGTTTCTTTCTATGGAGACGGGACCAATGAAACCTTGGCCAATACAGTAGACGCAATCGCAAAGATGAATGCCTCTGGAAAGATTTCTGCAGATCAGTGGCAACGTTTGACTGACGCCGGAATTCCTGTTTTAAAGATTTTCGCAGAAAAAACGGGAAAGAGTATGGCGGAAGTATCAGACGCATTCTCCAAAGGCCAGATTAGTGCGCAGGAATTCAACGACGTACTGATGGATGCGCTAGAAAACGGAACAGAATCCTTCCCGGCAGTAGCAGGAAAAGCCAAAGAGATGGCCGGAAGCTTTGCGACAAGCTTCACAAATATGTCGGCACGTATCGCAATCGGCATTGCAAATATCATCACGGCCTTCAATGATTTTTTAGCTGATAACAGCTTACCCACGATTCAAGAAATGATTGCAAACTTCGGTTCTGTAATCAGAGACGGATTAAACCGGATTGCTGAAGAGGTTCCGAAAGCGCTGAATGCACTAAAAGAATTTTTTGCACCAACCGCGGAAGCTATAAAAGCAGCAACAGAAAAAATTCAGGAAGCCTGGAACAGCGTACGAGATACAATCGCACAAAAGCTAGATTCCAACGATTCTCTAGATTTTGTAAAAAGCGCTCTGGAAAGAATCAGAGATATTCTGCCAATCCTTGTAGAAAAAGTAGGGGAGTTCGTCGCAGCCTTTATCGAAAAGCTCCCGGATATTATAGACAAGGTACAAACTGTAGCAGATACGATTCAAGGACTTATACCTTTGATTGCCGCTGTAGCCGGAGCTTTTGCAGCCTGGAAAGGAATTAAGGCTGTTAGCGACATTGCAAAAACAATCGGGGATGCCGGAAAGAAGGTCAAGACATTCGGTAGTCTAGTATCGAAGGGGTCTGGATTGCTCGACGGACTAGCCTATGCCGCATCATCAGGGACGGGCGTATTTGCAAGTATGGCCGAGTCATTTACACTAGCCGGCGGAGGCCTTTCAGGACTAAGCGCAGCCCTTGGAGTAATCGGTGGGCCTATCACATTAGTGGTCGTAGCTATCGGAGCACTAGTAGCGGCTTTCGTATACCTTTGGAATACAAGCGACGGATTCAGAGAGTTCTGGATCAATCTATGGGATGGTATAAAGGAAACTACTGGCCAGGTTATAGATGGAATCGTAAACTTCTTCACGGTAACAATTCCAGAGGCTTTTCAAAGTTTTGTAGACGCAGCACAGAACTTAGCCGATCAAGTAGTTCAGTTTTTTACGGTAACGATTCCTGAAGGCATAAACACACTAGTGACGAACATTCAAACGTTCTTCGGATCAACGATACCATACTGGATCGGATACGCTGTAGGATTTATATTAGGAAAGTTAATCGAATGGGGCGCAAGCCTAGTGCAATTCGTAACGCAGGACATCCCGCAGTTTATATCTGGAGTCGTCGAGTGGTTCACCCAGCTACCTGGCATGGTTTGGACATGGCTTCTTGAGACAATCAACAAGACAGCCGAGTGGGTAAGTCAAATGATCCAGAAAGCCGTTCAGGCAGGACAAGAATTCATCACTAATGTGGTGACCTTTATCCAGCAGCTACCAGGAACCGTGTGGTCCTTTCTATCAAATACGATTTCAAGTGCGGCAAGCTTTGTCGGAAGCTTTGCAAATCAAGCGATTCAAGCGGGAAGGCAATTCTTTAATGGGATTGTAAACACAGTAAGACAAATACCAGGACAAATGATTTCGATTGGTGCCGATATCGTAAACGGAATAAGAAGTGGAATCAGCGGAGCCTGGGGAGCCTTGACTGGTTGGCTTGGAAATATGGCTAGAGGTCTTATAGATGGCGTAAAGTCAGCACTAGGAATTGGATCACCTTCAAGACTATTTGCAGATCGTATCGGTAAATGGATTCCAGCCGGAATTACTTTAGGTGTAGAAAAAGCTATGCCAAAGGCTAAGGCCTTTATGGGACGTATGTCGACTGAACTAATAGATGCCGCTAACATGGACAGCCTAACTTCAAGATTGGCCCTAGAAAGCGATTCTGGAGGCTTTAAAGGAAGTCCGGGAAACACAACAGTCTATAATGTAAATCAGACAATTAATTCAGCTAAGGCTTTGAGCCCTAGCGAAATCGGTCAACAGACTAGAAACAGCGTAAGGAGGTTAGCATGGCAATAAAAGTTATATATACCAACGCTTATGGAGATTCCGTAGAGTTCTCTGCGAACTCTGGTATTCGTATTACAAGTATAGACGGACTTACCTCAAACGAAATAAATTTGTCAGAGTCTACGGTAAATAATCAAGTGGGTTCTTCTATCACAGGTAAATCTGTGCAAGCTAAGGACCTTACGATAGAAGGACGTTACCGTTATAAGCCGAGTATTCGTAAAACATTACTAGCAGTTATTCTTCCGGGAGTAACTGCTACTTTGCGATATATAGATGATTTAGCCGAAATAGATGTGTACTGGGTAGTAATCCCAAAGCAAACTCCGGTTATCAGTATCAATCCTGTATGGCAGAACTTTCAGTTTGTTGTAAGGGCACCATTTCCATATCCGAGAAGCCACATATCAAATGTAACGTATTTCAATTATCTGAAATCAAGATTTAGATTTAAGCAGGCTTACTCATCTACACAGAAATGGAAAATATCAGAAAGAGCTTATCAGCCTTTACAAACAATCAAAAACAAAGGGTCGTTGGAAACAGGATTTATAGTACGTATGACTGCAACTGCAGAAGTGAAAGCTCCGAAAATTGTAAAAGTTGATACTCAGGAAGCCATCGAGTTTCCTAATCTAACTCTGCAGAGTGGCGAAACGCTAGAAATTAACACCCATGACAACGAAAAATACTGTCATTTAATCAAGGAAGACTCAGTAGTGAATGCCTTCCCTGATATGAGCTATGAAAGTACTTTTTTCAAGTTGAATAAAGGCGATAATGTTATTCGCTATAGCTCAGAAACAAACGAAAAAAGTCTAGAAGTTGTACTGACTTTTGATGAAGTTATGGCAGGTATTTAGTATGAATTACTTGATTTATGACAAAGAAGGAAAGCGACAAGGAGAACTGCAGAATTGTACATCTATACAATGGAAGCCGAGGTATAACGATACAGGTACTGCAGAGATACACGCTAGAAAAACGGAAGATAATCTTAAATACTTGAATGATGAATGTAGGATAGTCTGCAAGGAACGTAGAGAAATTCTATTTATCGAGAATGTTTTATACAACACAGACGAAATCGAAATACACGGATTTATGAATAACCTTGGTAAGCGAATCAATACGACAACCCACACAATCAAGAATATTGAGGGTGATCTGTTTCAGCTGGTGCATGATAACCAAAGGGGACTTGATATTAACGTGCCGGAGCTAAAAGGAATAGACGTAAATATCAAGGGTGGTTCAGATACCACGTATGAAACTCTAGAATCCTCTTTTCTAGAGTACTGTAAACAAGGAGGATTAGGGTTCAGAGTCCTTATGAATCCACTTGAGGAGCTAAACACACTTGAAATTTATGAAGGTAGATATCGACCGAGAGCAAAGTTTAGTGATGCCTTAGGAAACCTTACGAACATCAGCTATGAAAGAGACTATTCGCAGTACAAGAATTATGCATATGTTCTAGGAGAGGACTCAGGAGAGCAAAGAAGATACGTTATCGTTGACAGACATAAAGAAGGAGAAGAAATTCGAGAGCTTTATGTAGATGCGAGAGATATTCAATCCGAGTACGAGGATTCTAATGGAAACAAACACACCTATACGGACGAAGAATACAATTCAATGCTTCAAGAACGTGGGAATTCTAAACTAGACGAAGCTAACAAGAGTGCCTATAAATTTGGTTTTGAATTAATACCAGATAATCAGATAGCCGTACTCGGCTCCGATTATGATTTAGGAGACATAGTTCCCATTCAGTCTATTGAATATGGAATACAAGAAAACGAGAGGATTACAGGAATAAACTTTGTAGAAGAGGCAAACAAAGACGTACAAATTACACTTGAAACAGAAATATATAGCGGGGAGGTAGAGGAATGACGCAATATGCATATCCGTTGAATAATACGGAATATTTAGCTGAGCAAGTAAGATTGTTTCACTCGGCAAGAACAGCAGGAATTATCAATGCTACGGGCAACGATTTAGAAGTTACATCAGAAGCGGGAATGGTTGTGAATGTAAGTGAAGGGGTTGCTTTTCTATTAGCCTCAACTAACGGAATTGGAGGAATTACATATGCCAATGACGAAGAGGTGAAATTTACGATTGACACGGCAAGCGCATTTGATAGATACGACTATATCTCAGTTAGATATGATAAGTCGCTAAATACTTGCATTTTGAAATACGTGAAGGGATCAGCCACAATGCCAACACCGGTACGAAATGTGAATCAATATGAAATCATTCTAGCTACTATCCTAGTAAAGAGTAATACCGCATCTATTACGGATGCAGACATCTCAGACCAACGTTTAAACGAGGACTACTGTGGATTAGCCGTAGATGGATTAATCAAGCTTCCAACAGACCAGTTTCAAAGGCAGTTTAGTGAACTAATGAAATCAATACAAGGTACTCTTACAGGAGATACGGCAGGAAATCTTCTAAATAAAATCAATGCCAACACAAATGCGATTGAACAGAACACAACAAATATTACTGAAGTTTCGCAGAGCCTAGAAGAGCACAAGAATTCAGTAGGCTATGTAGTCGTAGCGGATGATCCTGAAGTGAATCCACCTACAGAAGCGAAGGACGGGTGGCTTGTATTACAGATTGAAAGTTAGGTGGTTAGATGCCAAGTGAAGTCATTAAAACGAATAATCAATATGTAAACCTGGTAGTGGATTATTCAACGGAAATAGTGGAAGACTACCCAAACTGTCAAATACGATGGCATTATTCTGCGTATCTTTCATTCAGGGCCTACGGCGGTATCGACTATAATGGAGCCACATTCACATTTCATACGAAAGTACACACGTTTAATATTCATTACTATACAGGCAGCTCAGGCGATTCACCGGTATTCGCTAGCGGAACTTTGGACCTGCCTTACGGAAAAGGTCAGTCGGTATACCACACGCTAGGAGTAGCTTTAAATTGTGGTAATATCTACTACGCTAGCGGTAGTATTGGAGCTTCAATCTCCATGCCTAAGCCGAGCATATATCACTGCGAAAATCCGAGAGATATTAAAGCCAAATCCGTTACTTTCGATTACAAATTAAGTAATGAGCACAACTTTTGGAGAGCATACCTGTGGGATTCAATCAGCGGTAATACCTGGAACGTAAATCCAGACAACACTGACGGAACAGTAACACTTACGGATCTGACTCCGGAGACACATTACAAGATTACACTTAAGGTAATAGACCGAAATGATGCATTAGCTCTTACTGGCGGTAAATATGCAGAATTTACAACGGCAGTCGACCAATTACGAATTGGAATAAAAACAGAGGGGCAGATTAGGCGTGCTCGAGTTTATCTGAAGAAAGATGGAAAATGTATCAAAGTTAAAAAAGGCTTTTATAAAAAAGACGGAAAAATCAAACGTATCAAGAATTTAGGAGGCGCATAAGATGAATTTATTACTGCAGAACATGAAAAGACTTATAGTTGATAATCTAGACAGTAACGATTCTAGCAGACCTCTCTCAGCAAGATGTGGAAAGCTTTTAAAATTGTATATGGATAGAAAACTAAACGCCTGCTATCCTGTAGGTTCGATATATCTGTATAGCACCTTGAATAGATCTTTGAATGATCTGATTGATAATGGGGAATTGGTTTGCCCTATAGAAAAACTATTAGGTGGAAAATGGCAACACATAGATATTTGTATACATCCGGTTTACGAATCAAGCTTTGCCTTAGATGTATCAGGCTCTAAATTTGAAAATAGCAGAAATGTACAAATTTACAAGAACAATCAAAGTAAGGGACAAAGATGGCTGTGGAGTGCTTGGGATTATAAAACTGCACCAGATACATCGCCAACAACAACACAGTATCCAGATGTAGCACCTAATGGAAGAGGTTGGATAGTGATGTGGGTTAGAATTGCTTAAAGGAGGAGCATTATGCAGATTAAAGAAATAAATGTATCAAGGCCCGTATGTTTTAATATTGGGCAACAGTATAGCAATGAAGTGCTTGTAATCCATTTCAAGGGACTACCGGATTTACCTAACAAATACATCTATGTGAAAAAAGATAACTATGAAAAAGAAGTGCCACTAGTTGGTGATTTGTATGTAGTATCAAGACCGTTGACAACATATAGTGGTGAAGTTAAAGCACAGATTATCGCTAGAGATCCAGGAAGTGCTCCTATAGCACTAACTCCGAACTTTAAGATGATGATTACACCTAGCCATTATAGTGGTATAGGTGAAGATGAAAATTATCCGGATGACCCAAATATCAAGAATTACTATGTTAAAATCGACGGAAAGATTCAATCAATGGATGAATTGATTGCTCTAGTACAATCTAAATTGGATAACGGAGAATTTGTAGGAGCACAAGGTCCAAAAGGCGAACCCGGTGATGTAACTGAGGAATATAGGAACTTGGCTAGCCAAATCGCACAGAACGCATCAGACGCTCAAGCCAGTGCTACAAATGCACAAGTTAGTGCGACAAATGCTCAAAAAGCTTTGGATGATACGAAAGACTTTGTAAATCAAACAAAAACAGAATCAAATCAAAACTGATACGAGAGCATTGAAAGATGAAGCTAATACAAGTGCCGTAAACGCTCAATCCAGTGCTACAAGTGCACAAGAGAGTGCTACAAATGCAAGTCAGAGTGCTACAAATGCAAGTCAGAGTGCTACAAGTGCACAAGAGAGTTCTACAAATGCACAAATTAGTGCGACAAATGCTCAAAAAGCCTTGGATGATACGAAAGAATTTGCTAATCAAACAAAAACAGAATTGAATCAAATCAAAACTGATACAAGCGTATTAAAAGATGAAGCTAATACGAGCGCAGTAAACGCGAAAGCTTCTGAAACAAAAGCAAAGGAATATGCCGACAATTTGCAAGCACCCACTGATGACATTAGTCAACTAAAGGAAGACCTAGGAAATAAAGCTCCTGCAATAATAGAAAAAGCATCAGGAAAAACTATCATTATAAATGATTCTTCGAACCTTCCAATAAGGATATTGTCTGGAACAGGAAAAATCATAATTACAGGAAAGAATATTCTTGATGATACAAAAAATGGATATACTTACTTCACTCCATTCGAAGCAAAAGCTGATACGCTATTTACACTTATCACCAACGGAGTATTGAGCGCAGGCGGAAATATCAAGTTTAAAGGCGAAAACGATGAAGAAGTATGGTTTGCAATTGATGAAGGGAAAACAAAAGTTTCTCAAAGAATTCAAGCAAATGTAAAAGGATATGTAAATTTGCTTACTCCAAAAGACGGACTGAAATACTGTTTTTCTGTTGGGGAAAATGATGAATACGAAGAGTATGTGGAGCAAGTAATCACCGCTCCAGTTGATAGCGAGCAATTAAAGGCAATTCACACAAATTACCCTACAACCGTACTGACATCAGAAAACGAAATATCTGTTGAGTATGTAGCGGATACAGAAGAATATATCGGAAAAAGAATTAAAGAAGAGAATCAATCCCTGCAAAAACAAATTCTCGAAATTCAAAGCGCTTTAATTAGTCAGAAAATTTCGGATGTGTAATCCAAGCTAAAAGCAGTGCAAAGTTGCCGATTCAGAATCTAAGAGTATTCGGCGTTGGAGCAGAAACTTGGAAAGAAATCATGTAGTAAACTAAATATAAAATTAGTTAAATAGATTATTTTTACAAGAGTCTAGAAAGAGGCTCTTTTTTAATAAATAGAAGGAGATCCATAATATGAGAAAAGGACAAAAAATTACAAAAGGCGGATATCAGCTTTTAGGTTTTCCAATGGAGTACATGAATGTAACCCAAGGAAACAACGTAGGAACACACCTAGGAACTAACGCATTAGACAATGCGGGCAAGGACACAGGTATTGACGAAACTATCGCACCATGCGACTGTCACCTAGTAGCCTATGACTCGGCAAGAAACGGAAATGCAGTTTTCTTAGAATCAGACAAGAAAGTTCTATTCAGAGACGGAACAATTGATTTTGCTACATTTATGTTTATTCACGATAACTATATCGAAGACATTAAAAGAGTGAAGTATTTCAAGCAAGGCGACACGTTCGGAGATGAAGGAACTGCAGGATATGCAACAGGGAATCATGCACATATCGAAGTTGCAAAAGGAAAGTTCTCTCATATGTACGATAGAAACTCGCAAGGGGTATATCACTTGCCTAATAACGTTTCTGCAGATTTAGCATTTGTAACAGATGGAACAGTCATTTTAAATAAGGGAACATTTGCCAATTGGACAGATGCTAGCCACGTACCATTCAATCAAGGAGGCGGAACCACTACTGGATCAGCATCCGTGCTAAATGGTATCCCCTCAGACTTTGTACATGAAAAAGCTACTTTTTATCCTACTTGCACAATCAAGATTCGTAGAGCTCCAAGCTTAAAAGGACAGGATACAGGCCTAACATACATTCAAGGACAGCACGTAAACTATGACGGATACGTCCGTCGAGAAGGCTACTGCTGGATTTCTTGGATTGGCGCAGATGGAACACGCAGATGGATGGCTTGTGGAGAGCTAAACTCGGCCGGATTGAATACAAGTCCATACGGAACATTTAAATAGAAAGGATCAGCAATAGAACACAATGAACAGAAGAATAAATAGAAGATACCAGACACCTCTACGCCCAGACTTTGCACACTTTTTGATTGAAGAACAAGGATTGAGCGACAAACAGAAAAAAGTTGTTTATCAGCTAAGAAGCAAAACGCAAGACTCGCAATGGCACTATGCAGATGCAGATATGAGCAAAGACGAATTCGAAGAAACCGTCAAGGATTTAAATGACTACTACTGGGCCCTTTTGGTTGATATGGCATTCGAATTATACAAGCTAAAGAAGGACAAAAGAGGGACGGCTTCAGACATGAAAATATAAGAGAATATAAGTGAAAAGAGGTAGAACACAATGAACACACCATACTTCAATAATTTCATGCCGCAGCCTGGACAGTTTGGAATGCCACAGATGCAGGCACCAACTCAACAAATGAACCAGATTCAATTTGTAAACGGAATCGAAAGTGCTAAGGCTTTCACTCTAGGACCGAACCAGTCCGTGATTTTAATGGATAGTAGCAAGCCTGTTTTTTATCAGAAACAAGCAGACGCAAGTGGCTTCTGTACGATCAAGGCTTATAGCTTCCAGGAAGTGAAAGAAGATCAACCGGAAGATAAATACCTCACGAAGGCAGAATTCAAGGAATGGCTTTCAAAGGTAGAACAGAATGCGAGAGGAGGCAACCATCATGAATCCACTACTTCAAAATAGACCGGGAGGAAACGGAAACATGTTGCAACAATTTCAGCAATTTAAAAAAATGCTAGGGACGCAGGACCCGCAGCAACTTCTAAATGAGCTGATGGCCTCCGGAAAATTTACGCAGGCTCAACTGGATCAAGCCAAACAAATGGCAGAACAGTTCAAGGGCTTTCTAAAATAGGATTTTGCAAAATCAAGATAGATAAGAAAGGAGAACACACATGGACAACTTATCATTATCTGATATCGCTTCTGTAACTGGAAACAAAGATGGCTTTCTAGAAGGAAACGGAATTATCATTCTAATTTTATTCTTTTTGATTTTTGGATTTGGTGGCGGAGCCTGGGGAAACAACCAGCAAGGCACACAAGCAGAGGTTCAGCGCGGATTTGATACACAAGCTATTATTAGTAAGCTAGACGGAATCACAAACGGAATTTGCTCAAACGCATACGAAAACGCGCAGCTAATCAACCAGATGAACGTGAACCAGATGCAAAACGCAAACCAAACACAGATGGCCATGATGAATGGCTTCAACGGTGTAAACAGTTCTTTATGTCAAGGTTTTGGAGGAGTACAGGAAAGCATTAACAACCTATCTCACCAGATGGAACAATGCTGCTGCAACTTAAAGACTCAAATGATGCAAGACAAATATGATGCCTTGAAAACTCAATATGATCAAAGCTTGCAGGCAATTTCGAACAGCGTACAAACTCATAACATCTTGAGCCAATTAGGACGATATTACACAAATCCGCCTTACTACCCACAATATGGAACTTACTACCCTACAGGCGCTACAGTAGCCTAGAGGTAGAGACATGATCCAAGTCGTCAACACGACAAGCGCAACGCTAGCAGCAGGCGCAACGATTCCACCTGGAACCGTTCGGACTCGGACAAATAACAGAGTCAATCTAAACGGAAACGCTCTGGAGATCGTAAAACCTGGAACTTATAAAGTGGATGGAAGCTTCGTGATTTCAGCAACCGCAGCGGGAACAAATCAAGTGCAACTTTATGCTAATGGAACAGCAGTCCCTGGAGCTATAGCACAAGTAACAACAACCGCAGTAGACAACGTGATCACTCTTCCAGTATCCGCTGTTATCCAGGCAGCACCAGCAGCACCAGGAAACAAGGTCGCTCTAACGTGGGTTACATCAGCAGCCGGAACTCTGATCAACGCATCAGAAACGGTTTCTAGAATAGTATAGGTGATTGAAGGCATGCCAGAAGGCGTGCCCTTTTTAGTAGGAGGAAACAAATATGAGTAGACTTACAAACAGAAAATGGTGGGAAGCAGCAGGAGTTCGAGCAATCAAGACAATGGCTCAAACAGCGCTAGCATCTATCACCGTAGGCGCAGCCGTTCCGGACATTAACTGGATGTACGCAGCAAGCACAACGGTCGTGGCAGGCGTATGCTCGATTCTAACAAGCCTAGCAGGTTTGCCAGAAGTAAATGAGGACGAATAATGACTGATACAATTCTGGTGGCGATCATATCCGGACTTTGCGTCGGAGTACCTTCAGTCCTAGCAACATGGACCAGCAATTCCAAACATTCAGCATTGCTGGATTACAAGGTAGAACAGATGGACAAAAAGGTTGACAGTCTAGCCAAAAAACTAGAAAGCCATAACGAGCTTGAAAAGGAAGTGGCTACATTAAAGGAACAGGTCAAAGACCTATCGGAACGGATCAAGGGAATGCTTGAAAAATAGCGTTCCCTTCTTTTTTATTTTTAACTTTTTTGCTTGCTTTATGTACTGTAATACATTACAATGTGAGTGTAAAAAGAAAGAGAGATAGAACACAATGACAAACACAGAAAACCTTGAAGCACTAGAAACACAAATTCAAAACTGGATTGAAAAACAAACAAGAATCGCAAAGGAAATTCAATACGAACTAAACGCAATCGAAAGAGA